>MDTD01067155.1_pt1 | contig 42468 bp, 48 predicted proteins | sample 811221 | NCBI WGS metagenome assembly MDTD01 (sample SAMN05326646, study PRJNA326480) | marine metagenome | isolation source: seawater | place: Pacific Ocean: South West | collected 2011
ATTCCTTTTGATTTGGACTCTGATCAGTTGGTATTTCCTCTTCTTCCTTAGACACCTTTTGATCTGGACTCTGATCAGTTGACTTTTCCTCTTCTTTCTTGGATGCCTCTTGATCTAAACTCTGATCAGTTGGCTTTTCCTGATCTTTCTTAGATGCCTCTTGATCTGAACTCTGATCAGTTGGCCTTTCCTCATCTTTCTCAGATATCTTTTGATTTGTTTCCACTTTTAATGAAGCATCTGAATTTTTTATTTGTTTATCTTTTTCAACGTTATCTATTTTTTTCTTACCTCTGCGCCCTCTTCTTGTAGACTTTTTCTTTTCACTTCTCTCTAATTTATAAACTTCATTGTAATCTACCAATTCAATCATCGCCATCGATGCATTATCACCCATGCGATTACCAAGTTTTATGATCCTAGTGTAACCACCTGGTCTATCTCCAATTTTTTTTGAAATATTACGAAATAATTCAGACACTGCTTCTTTATTTCTTAGGGTCTTAAAAACAATTCTTCGGTTATGAGTTGTATCACTCTTAGATTTTGTGACTAATGGCTCAAAAAAAATCTTTAGAGCCTTTGCCTTCGTTAAAGTAGTATTGATCCTCTTTTTATCAATTAAGGAAGATGCCATATTGGCAAGCATAAACCTTCTGTGTGAGGACTTTCTTCCTAATTTTATTACTTTTTTTGAATGTCTCATTTTATTCTTTATCTAGCTTGTACTTTGATAAGTCCATACCGAATGAAAGTCCTTTTAAAAGAACTAATTCTTCAAGTTCAGTAAGAGATTTTTTACCAAAATTTCTAAATTTCATAAGATCATTTTTATTATAAGAAACTAAATCACCAAGAGTATCTACTTCAGCAGCTTTAAGGCAGTTTAGTGCACGAACGGAAAGATCCATATCTGTAAGTTTAGTTTTTAATAATTGACGCATATGAAGAGATTCCTCATCATAAGTTTCAGTTTGAGCAATTTCATCAGCTTCTAACGTAATACGCTCATCTGAAAATAGGAGAAAATGATGAATTAATGTTTTAGCGGCTTCAGTCAAAGCATCTTTAGGATGAATTGAGCCATCAGTGATAATTTCAAAGATTAATTTTTCATAATCAGTTTTTTGTTCAACTCTATAATTTTCGATGCTATATTTTACATTTTTAACGGGAGTAAAAACAGAGTCAATTGATATTGTTCCGAAAGGCGAACTAGATGTTTTATTTATCTCAGCCGGGACATAACCTCTACCTTTTTCAATCATTATTTCAAGGTTAAGCTGAACTCCTTCTTCCATGTTACAAATTACTAATTCTGGATTCAAAACCTGAAATCCCGAAATAAATTTTTGGAACTCAGCAGCTTTTAATTGATTTTGACCACCCACAACAATATTGACTTTCTCATTATCAACATCATCAATCTGGCGCTTGAATCGAATTTGTTTTAGATTCAAAATTAGCTCAGTGACATCTTCAACTACTCCAGGAATAGTTGAAAATTCGTGCTCAATATTATCTATTTTTACAGATGTAATAGCGAAACCTTCCAAAGAAGAAAGGAGCACTCTTCTTAGTGCATTTCCTATAGTAAGACCATATCCTGGTTCTAAGGGACGAAATTCAAATTTCCCTTCAAACTCGGAAGAGTCAATCATTATTACTTTATCAGGTTTTTGAAAATTAAATACTGCCATATCATTATTAGTTATTAAATTATTTTGAATACAATTCTACAATTAATTGTTCTTTTATGTTTTCTGGAATTTGGGTTCTCTCGGGTTGATTAACAAAAGTACCTTCATATTTTTCTTGATTCCAAGTAAGCCAGTCATAGTTTGAATTATTATTTTCAAGAGATGAGACAATTACTTTTAAAGATTTTGATCTTTCTCGAATTCCAATAATCTGGCCAGGTTTTAAAGTATAAGAGGGAATGTTAACAACTTCTCCATCAACTGTTATATGTTTGTGAGTAACTAATTGCCTCGCTCCATTCCTTGATGGAGATATTCCTAAACGAAAAATAACATTGTCTAGTCTTGACTCACAAAGCTGAAGAAGAACCTCACCGGTTACACCTTTACTGCTATTTGCTTTTTTAAAAATGTTCCTGAATTGTCTTTCTAAAATTCCATAAGTATATTTAGCCTTTTGCTTTTCCATTAATTGAATTGCATATTCAGACTTTTTAGAACGTCTTCTATCATTACCATGTTCTCCTGGCGGATAATTTCTCTTTTCTAATACTTTATCAGCTCCAAAAATAGGTTCTCCAAATTTTCTTGAAATTTTTGATTTTGGACCAATATATCTAGCCATAATTATTTATTTAAATTAATATATTTATACTCTTCTTCTTTTTGGAGGTCTACATCCATTATGAGGCATAGGCGTAACATCAACTATTTCACTTACTTCAATTCCACTGTTATGAATAGTTCTTATAGCTGATTCTCTACCATTCCCTGGACCTTTAACAAAAACCTTTGCCTTGCGTAATCCACTTTCAACAGCAATCTTTGAGGCATCTTCAGCTGCAACTTGAGCTGCATATGGTGTGTTTTTTTTCGATCCTCTGAAACCCATTTTACCAGCCGATGACCAGGATATAACTTCACCTTTTAAATTAGTTATTGATATAATAATATTGTTAAATGAAGCATTTATATGAACTTCACCTATTGATTCTACAACAACTTTTCTCTTTTTACCAGAAGTCTTAGCCATAATTCTTTTTATTTTGTAACCTTTTTCTTGTTAGCAACTGTTTTTCTTTTCCCCTTTCTCGTTCGAGAATTATTTTTTGTCTTTTGTCCTCTGAGAGGCAATCCTGTTCTATGTCTTATTCCTCTGTAACAACCAATATCCATTAGTCGCTTTACATTTAATTGCTCCTCTGATCTTAACTCACCTTCAATCTTGATATTAGAAACCACTTCTCGGATTCTTGAAGTTTCATCATCTGACCAATCACTTACTCTGGTGTCTTGATTTACGTTTGCATCAAATAAAATAGATTGCGCACGACTTCTACCAATACCATATATGTAGGTCAATGCAATAACCCCTCTTTTTTGTTTAGGAATGTCTACTCCTGATATTCTTGCCATAATTTACCCCTGTCTTTGTTTAAATCTTGGATTCTTTTTATTTATAATATATAACCGTCCTTTTCTTCGAACAATTTTACAATCTGCACTTCTTTTTTTTAAGGAAGCTCTTACTTTCATAATAATATATTTTTAAAACCTAAATGTAATTCTAGCTTTTGATAAGTCATACGGACTCATTTCTAATTTAACTTTATCTCCCGGCAAAAGCTTAATATAATGTAATCTCATTTTCCCAGAAATATGAGCAGTAACTATATGACCATTTTCTAGTTCAACACGAAACATCGCATTTGATAATGCTTCAACTATCTTACCCTCTTGCTCTATTGCTTCTTGTTTTGCCATAATTTTTATAATCTTCTAGTCTTTCCAGATTTTAAAAGACCATCATAATGTCTGTTTAATAAATACGCATTGACTTGCTGTATTGTATCAATTGCTACTCCAACCATTATCAACAGAGAAGTGCCTCCATAAAAAAGAGCCCATCCTTGCTGCATATTCATCTGAACAACTATTGCAGGGAAAACCGAAACAGCTGCAAGATAAAGTGATCCTGGAAATGTTATATGTGACATAACTGTATCCAAAAAGTCAGAAGTTTCTGAGCCAGGTCTTATTCCAGGAATAAAACCACCACTGCGTTTTAGGTCATCTGACATTTTGTTAGTTGGGACAGTAATTGCAGTGTAAAAATAAGTGAATATAATAACTAAAATAGCAAATAAAATATTGTACCAAAGTCCAAAAATATCAGAAAAATTAGTTTGTATCCATTGCCCTGTGGAAGTTGTATTGAAAGCACTGCCTATATATGAAGGGACAAACATTAGTGCTTGAGCAAAAATTATAGGCATCACTCCTGAAGCATTAAGTTTTAATGGGATATATTGCCTACTCCCATAAAGATTTTTTTCATTAGTTCCAGAGACAGATCTTCGTGCATATTGAACAGGAATTTGTCGAACAGCCATAACTAACAAAACACAAAGAAGTATTGTAACAATCCAGAGAACGATTTCTATTGAAATCATCATCAATCCACCAGTACCAGACATTCTAGACACAAATTCTTGTGCAAAAGATAATGGAAGATTAGCAATTATTCCTACCATGATCAGTATTGAAATTCCATTACCTATGCCTTTGTCTGTTATTTTTTCTCCAAGCCACATTGCAAAAATACAACCTGTTACAAGAATTATGACAGAAGAAAACATAAATAAAGGTCCCCTACCTATTATAAAGGCGCTATCAGGAACTCCAAGAGCGCTTAATCCATATAAATATGCTGGGGCTTGAACGACACAAATCATAATTGTTAGCCATCGCGTAATTTGATTTCTTTTCCTATTGCCACTTTCTCCTTCTTTCTGAAGCTTTTGAAGATATGGAACAGCTATACCCATTAACTGAACTACAATAGAGGCTGAAATATATGGCATAATTCCTAGAGCAAAAACTGAAGCATTAGCGAATGCACCTCCAGTAAAAGCATTTAGTATTCCTAAAATACCAGTGCTAGTATTATTTGATAGCTCAGATAGTTGAACAGAATCAATTCCTGGTAATACTATTTGCGCCCCAACACGATAAACCAAAAGAAGGGTAAGAGTAGTTATAATTCTTCCTCTTAACTCCTCTATATTATATATGTTTATTAATGTGTCTAAAAACTTTTTCATATTACTTAACAATAATAACTTTTCCTCCTGAAGATTCTATTGAATTTCTTGCAGAAACTGAAAATTTATGACCAGATACTTGTAGAGAGGATTCTAATTTTCCTCGTCCTAAAATTTTAATCAAGTCATTTTTTTTGGCCAAATTCAACTCTATCATTTTTTCGACTGATATCTCTTTAGTAATCTTCTTGGATTTTACCAAATCTTCTAATGTGTCTATATTTATTACTCTGTATTCTTTTCTGTTAATATTTTTGAAACCAAATTTAGGTATCCGTCTTTGAAGGGGCATTTGACCTCCTTCAAATCCAATCTTTTTTGAGTATCCTGATCTTGATTTAGCTCCCTTGTGACCTCTTGTTGAAGTGCCTCCTTTTCCAGAGCCCTGACCTCTTCCCAGTCTCTTTCCTTTCTTTTGAACAGACCCTAATGCAGGTTTTAATTTATTTAGACTCATTTTTTCAATTCTTTTACTTCAATTAAATGACTAACCTTTTTAATCATACCATTTATTGATGGGTTAGACTCATGAGTTACTTCCTTACCTATTTTTCCTAATCCAAGTGAAAGAAGTGTTTTCTTTTGAGAACCAATCCGATTAATACTACTTTTTATTTGTTTAATAATTAATTTTGCCATAATTACTAACCCTTGAATAATTTTTCTAAACTAATTCCTCGCTGTGTGGCGATTGTAATTGGACTTCTTAATTTCAATAATGCATCAAAAGTTGCTTTCACAACATTGTGAGAATTTGATGAGCCTTGAGATTTAGATAAAACATTTTGAACTCCAACCGATTCCAATACAGCTCTTACTGCTCCTCCAGCTATAACCCCTGTTCCTTCAGTAGCTGGTTTTAAAAAAACTCTAGCTCCACCATACTTACCTTTCTGTTCATGAGGTAAAGTACCGTTTTCAATAGGAATCCTGACTAAATTTTTCTTAGCATCCTCAATTGCTTTAGATATAGCTTCAGAAACCTCTTTTGCTTTTCCTAAACCTTGACCAACAACTCCACTTTCATCACCTACAACTACAATTGCAGAAAAACCAAAAGTTCGACCCCCTTTAGTAACTTTTGTAACACGTTGAACACCAACTAATCGATCTTTTAAATCAAGTCCAGCAGGTTTAACAACTTCAATATTTTTATAATCTTTATACATATAGTCTTAACATTAAAATTCGACGCCTAACTCTCTAGCACCATCTGCTAAAGATTTGACTCTACCATGATATAAATACCCACCACGATCAAAATGAATTTTTTTAATTTTTTTATCCAGAATTCTCTTACCAATCAATTTACCAACTTCTTTAGCTACAAAAACTTTATTTTCTTTTTTGAAACTAGAAATTTCTTTTTCTCTAGAAGAAGCAGAAACTATAGTGTTTCCATTAGTGTCATCTATAACTTGGGCATATATTTCTTTATTACTTCTGAAAACAGACAGTCTAGGTCTGACAGAAGTTCCCTGAATGGTTTTCCTAATTCTTAAATGTATTCTATTTCTTCTATTCTTTTTTGTTAACATTGTCATAACAAACTTATGCTGATTTACCAGCTTTTCTTCTTATTTCTTCTCCGACAAATTTAATTCCTTTTCCTTTATAGGGCTCAGGTTTTCTTAATGATCTTATTTTAGAAGCTACATTTCCTAAAAGTTCTTTATCGAAAGAGGTTAGTTTTATAATTGGGTTACTTCCTTTTTCAGTTATGGTCTCAACCTTAACTTCAATTGGGATTTCAAAAACAACATTGTGTGAAAAACCAAGAGAGAGATCAAGTTTTTGTCCCTGATTATTTGCTCTATAACCAACACCTACTAATTCTAATTCTTTAACAAAACCCTCAGAGACTCCAATAACCATATTATTTAATAACGATCTGTACAATCCATGTTTAGCACGATGTTCTTTGCTATTAGAAGATCGAGAAACAGTAATCATGTCATCTTTAATTAAGAATGAAACTTTATCATATAATTGATTTAGCTCACCCAACTTTCCTTTTACAGTAATAGATTCTTTTTGAATATCTACGCTGACACCTTCTGGAATTTTTATGGGATCATTACCTATTCTGGACATTATAAATTATTTTTTAATATACATAACAAATTAATTCACCTCCTATGTTTTCTCTTACTGCTTGTTTCCCTGTCATTAGACCTTTAGAAGTTGAAATGATTGAAATTCCTAGACCGTTGAGTATTCTTGGAAGTTTATTTGCTGAAGCATACTTCCTAAGCCCGGGAGTACTAATTCTTTGAATTTTCTTTATTACAGCTTCCTTGGTTATTTTATCATACTTGAGAGCTATTTTAATATTTCCTTGATTATCTGCTGTATTTTCAAACTTATAACTCAAAATAAAACCTTGATCAAATAAAATCTTAGTTATTCCTTTTTTAATTTTAGAAGCAGGAATGTCTAAAACAAGATGCCCTGCCATACTTGCATTTCTGATTCTAGTTAAATAATCTGATATAGGATCTGTTAACATAAACTAATTTTTACCAACTGGCTTTTGTAACGCCAGGAATTAAACCTTTATTTGCCATTTCACGAAATATAACCCTGGATATACCAAACTGACGAATATATCCCTTTGGTCTACCAGTGATTTTACACCTATTATGCATTCTAACTGGAGAAGCATTTCTAGGTAACTTTTGCAAAGCAAGATAATCGCCGGATTCTTTTAAACTTTTCCTTTTCTCAGCGTACTTTGCAACTGTTTTTGCTCTTTTAATTTCTCGAGCTTTCATTGATTCTTTAGCCATAACTTATTTTTTTTTAAATGGTATTCCTAATTCAACCAGAAGAGACATTGCCTCTTTATCTGTTTCAGCTGAGGTAACAAATGCTATATCCATACCTGAAATTTTGTTAACTTTATCTATATCAATTTCAGGAAAAATAATTTGCTCTTTGATACCTAGATTATAGTTTCCTCTACCATCAAAACCGCCAGATTTTACTCCTTGAAAATCTCTAACTCTAGGTAAAGCTGTAGTTACCAACCTATCTAAAAATTCATACATTTTTTCACCTCTGAGTGTTACCTTTACCCCAATAGGCATTCCTTTTCTAAGCTTAAATGAGGATTCATCTTTCTTTGAAAGGGTTGGTACGGCCTTTTGTCCTGAAATTAGTGTCAATTCATCTATAGAAAAATCAATCAGCTTTTTATCAGAAACAGCAGCTCCAACACCTCGGCTAAGTACAATTTTTTTTAGTCTGGGTACTTGCATTACACTCTTATAACTGAACTGTTTTCTAAGAGCAGTAATAATTCTATCGTTAAAATCTTTTTTTAGACGAGGTTGATACATATTTTATATTGTTTCATTATTTTTTTTTGAGTAACGGACCTTTTTTCCATCTTCAAATCTATATCCCAATCTAGTAGTTTGCCCATCTGAGCTAATTAGTGATAAATTAGAAATATCCACTGGACTTTCCTTTTCAATTATTCCTCCTTGAGGGTTCTTTGAATTCGGTTTAGTATGTTTTTTAACTATATTAACGCCTTCAACTAACACCTTTTTTTTATTCTTTAGTACCTTCAAAATTTTTCCCTCAGAGCCTTTATTCTCTCCAGTTATTATTCTTACTTTATCGTCTTTTTTTATTTTAATTTTTCTCATAAATTACAGTTAAAGTACTTCAGGTGCTAATGATACAATTTTCATAAACTGCTTGTCTCTTAATTCTCTAGCAACAGGGCCAAAAACCCTAGTTCCTCTCATTTCGCCCGTTGGATCTAATAGTACACAAGCATTTTCATCAAATCTAATATAAGAACCATCAGGTCTTCTGACTCCTTTAGTCGTTCGTACTACAACGGCTGTAGAAATTTGTCCTTTTTTAACAGTGCCTGAGGGAGATGCTTCTTTAACTGTAACAACAATTTTGTCTCCCAATGATGCATACCGTCTTTTAGTACCTCCTAGAACACGTATGGTAAGCACTTCTTTTGCGCCAGTATTATCAGCTACTTTTAATTTTGACTCTTGTTGTAACATTATTTAGCTCTTTCAATAATTTCTATTAATCGCCAACACTTTCTTTTGCTTATTGGTCTTGTTTCCATAATTTTTACAGTATCTCCTACTTTTGAATCATTTTTTTCGTCATGAACAATATATTTTTTTGTTTTTAATAAAAACTTCCCATACATTGGGTGCTTGACTCGAACGACTTCTGATACTACAATAGATTTTTCCATCTTATCACTAGTTACAACACCAATTCTCTCTTTTCTTAAATTTCTTTTTTCCATTGTTTTGCTAATCAGTTAATTCCTTCTTAATTGAAATTTCAGTCTTAATTCTTGCAATAGTTCTCCTTGTTAATTTTATACTTAACGGGTTTTCTATTGGAGAAACTGCATGATTCATTTTGAGATCCAAAAGTTTCTGCTCTAATTCTTGAAGCTTATCATTCAGATCCTCTAATGTTAATATTTTAATTTCTGTTTTCTTCATGAAAAAATAATTTTAGACCTCGAAATCTCTTGCAATTATAAACTTTGTTTTAAGTGGTAATTTTTGAGCAGCTAATCTAAGAGCTTCTTTGGCAATATCTATTGATACTCCAGAGACCTCAAATAATATTCTACCAGGTTTAACAACGGCTACAAAATATTCAGGAGCTCCCTTACCCTTTCCCATTCTGACTTCCAAAGGCTTTTTAGTAATTGGCTTATCAGGAAAAATCTTGATCCAAAGCATACCCTCTCTTTTCATATATCGTGTGGCAGCAATACGAGCAGCTTCAATTTGTCTGGAAGTAATGAATTTTGAGTCTAGAGCTTTAATTCCAAACATGCCGTTAGAAAGTCTACTTCCTCTGAAGGAAAGACCTTTCATTCTCCCCTTTTGCATTTTTCTATATTTAGTTCTCTTAGGCTGTAACATTATCTTCTAAATAATTTATTTTTTTCTATCGCGTCTATCAGAAAAGTTTCCTCCTTTTTGACCTGATGAAGGTCCACTTTTTTTACCCATTCCTACTAATGGTGAAAGTTCACGCTTGCCAAAAACTTCACCCTTCATAATCCATACTTTAATACCTAATCTTCCATATGTTGTATGAGCCTCAACAAGAGCATAATCAATATCTGCTCTAAATGTGGAAAGAGGAATTCTACCCTCTTTATATGTCTCAGAACGAGCCATTTCAGCTCCATTTAAACGACCAGATATTTGAACTTTAATTCCTTCTGAATTCATTCGCATTGTAGCAGCAATAGCCATTTTAATAGCTCTCCTGTATGAAATTCTACTTTCAACCTGTCTTGCAATACTTGCAGCTACAAGTTTTGCTTCAAGTTCAGGACGTTTAATTTCAAAAATATTTATTTGAATATCTTTTGATGTAATTTTTTTTAATTCTTCTTTTAATTTATCTACTTCTTGTCCACCTTTTCCTATTATAATTCCAGGTCTAGCAGTAGTAATTGTTACTGTTATTAATTTTAGGGTACGCTCAATTATGATATTAGACACACTAGCCTTAGACAAACGAACATTTATATACTTTCTGATTTGATTATCTTCAGCCAGTTTATCGCCATAATCTCTACCACCATACCAGTTGGAATTCCAACCTCTTATGATTCCTAAACGATTTCCTATAGGATTTGTTTTTTGTCCCATCTTAATTAATTGGTTTATTATTACCTAAAACTAAAGTAACATGATTTGATCTTTTTCTAATTCTATGAGCACGCCCCTGAGGAGCAGGTCTTATTCTTTTTAACATACCAGCCCCATCGACTTTAATTTCTTTAATAAACAAATTCGCTTTCTCAACATCATCTTTTTCATTTTTTGCCTGCCAATTAGCAATTGCAGAGAGCAATAACTTTTCAAGACGACGAGCTGCTTCTTTTGGACTAAATTTTAATATTGAAAGAGCTTTGTTTATATCTTCACCCCTTAATTGGTCTGCTACGAATCTCATTTTTCTTGCAGGGATAGGAGAATTATTTAGTTTAGCAAAAGCAATAGTTTTTTTTGCTTCCTTTTGTCTGACCGCCATTTGATGTTTTCTATTACCCATCTCTCTATCTAATTATTACCTTTATTTTTGGCTCCTGAATGCCCTCTAAATGAACGGGTAGGTGAGAATTCTCCTAACTTGTGTCCGACCATGTTTTCTGTTATGTAAACCGGAATGAATTGTCTTCCATTGTGAACTGCAATAGTTTGACCAACAAAGTCTGGCGTTATCAAAGATGCTCTGGACCAAGTTTTAATAACTGTTTTTTTGTTTTCTTCAATATTTTTCATAATCTTTTTTTCAAGACTATAATGAACAAATGGACCTTTTTTTAATGAACGTGGCATAAAACTATTTTTTTCTTCTTTCTAAAATAAATTTATTACTGGCTTTATTTTTAGATCTTGTTCTAAAACCCTTTGCAGGTACGCCTTTTTTTGATCTAGGATGACCTCCAGAAGCACGTCCTTCTCCTCCTCCCATTGGATGATCAACAGGATTCATCGCTACCGGTCTTGTTCTCGGTCTTTTGCCTAACCAACGGGACCTTCCAGCTTTACCGGATACCAAAAGCTGATGATCAGAGTTTGATACTGCTCCTATCATAGCAATACATTTGGAATTTATCAATCTAGTTTCTCCAGAAGGCATCTTTACAGTTGCAAATTTTCCCTCTCTTGCCATTAATTGAACATAAGAACCAGCGCTTCTTGCAATTACAGCACCACCACCTGGATTAATCTCAACACATGAAATAATAGTTCCTAGGGGTATCTTTGATAGCGCTAAAGCATTACCGATCTCAGGAGAAGCATTTTCTCCTGAAAAAACTTTCTGACCAACTTTCAAACCACTTGGCGCAATGATATAATTTTTTTGTCCATCCTTATACTTTAGGAGAGCAATGAAGGCAGATCGGTTGGGATCATATTCAATCGACTTAACTTCTCCCTCAACATCAACTTTATTTCTTTTGAAGTCAATGATCCTATATCTTCTTTTATGACCTCCTCCGCGATGCGGTACAGTCATCTTCCCTTGATTGTTTCTTCCTCCATTTTTGCTTTTTTTAGAAAGCAAACTTTTTTCAGGTTTATCAGTAGTTAGCATATCAAAACCATTTACGATTCTAAATCGCTGAGCAGGAGTAACTGGCTTTAACTTTCTTACTGACATATTGGTTATTTAATGTTATTAAAAAAATCTATTGAATCTCCATCTGAAACTTGAACTATAGCTCTTTTAGTTACATTGCTTTTTCCTCTTTGGATTCCATTTTTAGTGTATCGTGTTCTTAAAATTGAACCATACTTGAGCGTTCTAACTTTATCAACTGAAACATTGTATAGTTTCTCTACAGCTTTTTTAATCTGTATTTTATTTGAATTTGGATCTACTTGAAAAGTATAACAGTTACTTAACTCACTTTTTGAAGTAGCTTTTTCAGTTATTATTGGCCTAATTAGAACTTTCATTTCTTTGAATTATTTAAAATAGATTCAATTTTTTTAACTGAGCTCTCTAACAAAATCAATTTCGATGAATTAAAAATTTTGTAAGTATTTAATTCTGAGTCTGTTACGACCTCCGTTCCCTGCAAATTTCGCGACGACAAATATACATTTTTATTTTCACCGCCCAATACCATTAAAATTTTTTTACCATTTAGTCCTAAATCTTTCAAAAGCTTTAAAAAAACAGACGTTTTAGGGGTTTTGAAACTTATATCTTCTAAAATCAAAATTGACTTATCTTTTGCCTTGAGACTTAATGCTGATTTACGAGCTAATACTTTGACTTTTTTATTGACTTTCAAAGAATAGTCTCTTGGAAGAGGTCCAAAAGTTCTACCTCCACCTCTAAAAATTGGATTCTTTATACTTCCCGCCCTTGCAGTACCGGTCCCTTTTTGTTTCTTAATTTTTCTAGTACTACCTTTTATTTCACCTCGCTGCTTAGTCTTGTGAGTTCCTTGTCTGGAATTGGCTAAATGCTGCTTAACATCCAAATATATAGCGTGGTCACTTGGCTCAATACCAAAAACGGACTGACTTAATTTGACTTTTCTGCCAGTATCCTTTCCTTTTCTATTTAACACTGATAGCTCCATTACTTTTGAACAATTACATATGAGTTTTTGTGACCTGGTACAGAGCCTTTAACAACTAGTACATTTTTTTCTGGTAAAACTTTCAAAACAATTAAATTTTGAATTTTAACTTTCTCTGCTCCAGTTTGTCCAGCCATTCTCATCCCCTTAAAAACTCTTGCTGGATATGAAGCAGCTCCAATTGATCCAGGAGCTCTCAATCTATTATGCTGACCGTGAGTAGACTGTCCAACTCCGCTAAATCCATGTCTTTTTACCACGCCTTGAAAACCTTTACCCTTAGAAATAGCAGAGATATCAACAAATTCTCCCTCTTTAAAATGTTCAACGGTAATTGTATCTCCTAACTTTAAATCCTCTTCAAAATTCATTTTGAATTCTACAAGTTTTTTTTTGGGGTCAACTTTAGCCTTATTGAAATGACCAGAAATAGATTTGTTTACTTTTTTATCTGGTTTATCATCAAATCCCAATTGAACAGCTTCATATCCATCATTATCAATTGTTTTAACTTGAGTTACTACGCATGGTCCAAGCTCCAAAACAGTACAGGGTACATTCTTTCCTTTTTCATCAAAAAGACTAGACATTCCTATTTTTCTACCTATTAAACCAGACATTCCTATATATTATTTTAGACTTTGATTTCAACCTCTACTCCACTTGGAAGTTCAAGCTTCATTAATGCATCAACAGTTTTAGAAGAAGAACTATAAATATCCAATAGACGTTTATATGAGTTTAACTTAAATTGTTCTCTAGATTTTTTATTCACATGAGGTGAACGTAAAACAGTGAAAACCTTTCTATGAGTCGGTAAAGGAATTGGTCCTGTTATCACTGCACCAGTAGCTTTAACTGTTTTAACGATCTTATCAGCAGACTTATCCACTAAATTGTGATCATACGACTTAAGCTTAATTCTTATTTTTTGACTCATCTATTTTTGTTAATCACTGTTATTACCTTTAATTTCTGATATCACACCATCTGATATGTTAGAAGGTGTTTCGGCATAATGAGAAAATTCCATTGTCGATGTAGCTCGACCAGAAGAAAGAGTTCTGAGAGAAGTTACATATCCAAACATTTCTGAAAGTGGAACTTCCGCCTTAACAACTTTAGATCCAGCTCTATCATCCATAGAATTTACTTGTCCCCTTCTTCGATTTAAATCTCCAACAATATCACCCATATTTTCTTCAGGAGTTAAAACTTCTAACTTCATTATTGGTTCCATAATTACCGCTTTGGCTTGCCTTGCTGCTTCTTTAAAACCTATTTTTGCTGCTAATTCAAAGGACAATGAATCAGAATCTACAGGATGAAAGGATCCATCTTTTAATGTAACTTTCATCGAATCAATTTCAAAACCTGCCAAAGGACCGTTTTTCATACCTTCTTTAAAACCTTTTTCAACTGAGGGAATAAATTCCTTTGGAATATTACCTCCCTTAATAAGATCAACAAAATCTAATCCAGGTTTTTCTTCGTTTGAAGGTTCAATTGAAAAAACTATATCAGCAAACTTACCCCTACCTCCAGTTTGTTTTTTATAAATTTCTCTGTGCTCAGCTAAAGCGGTTAAGGCTTCTTTGTACTGAACTTGGGGTTTGCCTTGATTCACTTCAACTTTAAATTCTCGTTTGAGTCTATCTACTATTATATCTAAATGTAATTCACCCATACCAGAGATAATTGTTTGACCTGATGACTCCTCTGTTTTAACTTGAAATGTTGGATCCTCTTCCGCTAATTTAGTTAGAGCAATTCCAAGTTTATCGACATCAGCTTTCGTTTTTGGTTCAACTGCTATACCAATAACTGGCTCAGGAAAATCCATACTTTCAAGAATAATAGGAGACTTCTCTGCAGAGAGAGTATCACCTGTTTTAATATCTTTAAATCCAACAGCTGCTCCAATATCACCTGCCTCAATCGCTTCTATTGAATTCTGTTTATTAGAATGCATCTGATATATTCGAGATATCCTTTCCTTGTTTCCTGTTCTATTATTTAATACGTATGATCCAGCATCAAGTTTGCCAGAATATGCTCTAAAAAAAGCTAATCTACCGACATAAGGATCAGTAGCAATTTTAAATGCCAACGCTGAAAAAGGCTCATCTGAGTTAGGTTTTCTTGAAACTTCATTTCCAGAATTAGGATCAGTTCCTGTTATTGCATCTTTATCTAATGGAGATGGTAAATACCTGCATACTGCATCAAGTAAAAACTGAACACCCTTATTTTTGAATGCTGAACCGCAGATCATTGGAATAATACTCATGTCTTGGGTTGCAGCTCTTAGAGCATTATGAATTTCATCTTCAGAAATTGAATCTGGATCTTCAAAAAACTTTTCAAAAAGACCTTCATCATAACCAGCAACAGCTTCAATTAGGTCAGAACGATATTTTTTTGCATCTTCTTTGAGATTATCAGGGATCTCAACTTCATCAAAAGTCGAACCATAGTTGTCTTCATGCCATACAATAGCTTTATTCTTTACTAAATCAACAATACCCTTAAAATCTTCTTCCTCTCCAATATTTAATACTATTGGAACAGCGTTAGACTTTAGCATTTCACGAACTTGTTTACAAACATTGAGGAAGTTTGATCCTTGTCGATCCATTTTATTGACAAAACCTATTCTTGGAACCTTGTAATTATCTGCTAATCTCCAATTAGTTTCTGATTGAGGTTCTACTCCGTCAACTGCACTAAATAAAAAAACTAATCCGTCAAGAACTCTAAGGGATCTATTAACCTCTACTGTAAAGTCAACGTGTCCAGGAGTGTCAATGATATTTAATTGATATTCTTTTGCACCTTCAACTGGTTTTCCTTGTTGGGTTGGGAAGTTCCATATACAAGTAGTTGCTGCTGAGGTAATGGTTATTCCTCTCTCTTGTTCCTGCTCCATCCAATCCATAGTAGCCGCACCATCATGAACCTCTCCAATTTTGTGACTTACTCCAGTATAAAATAAAACTCTTTCAGTAGTTGTGGTTTTTCCTGCATCAATGTGAGCAGCTATCCCAATATTTCTTGTATATTTTAAGTCTCTGCTCATAATTTTTAAAATCTAAAATGAGAAAATGCTTTATTAGCTTCAGCCATTTTATGGGTGTCAACACGTTTCTTGAATGCAGCTCCTTCTTCTTTGAAAGCAGCTAAGATTTCTTGAGCTAGTTTTTGTGACATGGATTTTTCATTTCTTTTTCTTGAAAAAGAGATAAGCCACTTCATGGCAAGAGAAACTTTCCTGTCAGGTCTAATCTGCATTGGAATTTGAAAGGTCGCACCCCCAACTCTTCTGCTTCTTACTTCAACATGAGGCATCACATTGGAGAGAGCATCTTTCCAAACTTCTAGAGCAGTCTTTTCTTTGGTATCTTTTTTATCATCAACAACCTCTAAAGCTTTGTAAAATATATCCAATGCCACAGATTTTTTTCCACTCCACATCAACATGTTGACAAAACGACTTACTAATTCATCTTGGAACTTGGGATCAGGAATTAATTTTCTTTTTTTTGCTTGTCGTTTTCTCATCTGAAATACCTGTGAAGTTATTTTTTAGGTTTTTTTGCTCCGTATTTTGATCGTCTTTGTAATCTTCCATCAACACCAGCAGTGTCAAGAGCACCTCTAACGATATGATAACGAACTCCAGGAAGATCTTTCACTCTCCCGCCACGAACCAAAACTATAGAATGTTCTTGCAGGTTGTGTCCTTCTCCAGGAATATATGCATTCACTTCTTTTCCATTGGTTAATCGAACCCTTGCAACTTTTCTCATGGCCGAATTAGGTTTTTTTGGTGTGGTCGTGTACACACGAGTACAGACTCCTCTGCGCTGAGGACAAGAGTCTAATGCAGCAGATTTGCTTTTTTTTGATACACTCGACCTTCCTTTCCTTACAAGTTGTCCAATTGTTGGCATATATACCTTATTTTTTGAGCGTGCAAATCTAGAAATATTTTTTGTGTATTCAAACCTCTTGATTAACAATTTTTAAATTTTAATCCACAATTTTTTAGATTTTATCAAATGTCTTGAAATTTTATTTCAAAAAATGATGTCATTTTTCATTAAATTTTTACATTGTGCTATATTTATTAAACAAAATTTATACATATGAAATTCGAGAAATATCTTATTCTCCTATTAATGTTTTGTTCCAGTCTATTAGCCGCACAGAAAATTGTTTCTGGTACCGTGCTAGATTCATCGGGACAGCCATTACCTGGAGCAAATATAATTGAAGTTGGAACTTCAAATGGGGTAAGCACAGACTTCGATGGAAACTTCAGCATCACAGTTAGTGGTGACGATAGTGTTATAGAAGTGAGCTTTACTGGATTTGAATCTCAACAAATAACCGTGGGCGATCAGTCAAACCTTCAAATCAGTCTTTCAGAAGATGCTGAAGTATTGCAAGAGGTTGTTGTAACTTCACTTGGTTTTGTTGAAATTAGAGACCAAATGGGTCAAACCTCTTCTAAGGTTAATACAGACGCCGTAGTTAGATCAGGTGAACCAACACTTCTAAACTCATTAAGCGGAAAGGCTTCTGGTGTGAAAATTTCCAGATCAAATGCTGATCCTGGTGCTGGATCAACAATTAGGATCCGAGGAGCAAATACCATTTCTGGTGCTAGTGCTCCATTATTTATTGTAGATGGTGTCCCAATGGATAACTCCACATTTTACAATAGCTTTGATGGACGTGGTTCTAGATCAGGAGGAGTTTCAAATGGATCAAGAATCAATGACCTAAATCCAAATGATATTGCCTCTATGGAAGTTTTAAAAGGGGCATCTGCTGCTGCTGTTTGGGGAAGTAGAGCTGCAAATGGAGTAGTTGTTATCACCACCAAAGAAGGGCAAACTGGAGATGCAAAAATTACATTTACATCAACTTATTCTTTTGATGAGGTTTCGGAAAGAATTCCAATGCAAGATACCTGGGGACAAGGTAGATCAGGCGTTTATGGAGCAACAAGAGCAGAGTCATGGGGTGATTATATTCCAGATCGTTCAGGGGGTGCAGACACCTTCAATACTACTGGACAATTTTTCACTGCCTTAGATGGAACTGTTTACTATCCTATTACTGCAAAAAACTCTAGAGATACTTTTGTAGAGAAAAACTGGGACCAAGCGTTTCAGACAGGTACTTTTCATCAAAATGATCTCACAATTAGCGGAGGTGCTGGAAAAGATAAATATTTTTTTAGCCTTTCTAATATAGCTCAAGAAGGAATAGTTGTAGGTTCTAGTTATGACAGAACAAATCTTCGATTCAATTATAAGGCAAGACTAAACGATGCAGTTTCATTGTCAAATAAAATGTCATACACATATAGTAGAACCAATAGGATTCAACAAAGTTCCAACACTGCAGGAATAATGTTAGGATTACTTAGAACTCCTCCTGATTTTGACAATGCTGATTACTTAGGTACCTATACAAGTTCTTCTGGTGCTGAAACTGTAAACAGACATCGATCGTATCGTAGATATCTTGGAAACTCACAAAATCCTAGTTACAATAACCCTGGGTGGACTGTTAATGAGCAAAAGTCTTTCGTAGCTGTAAACAGAATAACTGCGACACCTGAGATAACTATAAAACCTAACAGCTGGCTTCAAGTTATTGGAAGAGGAAATATTGACTTCTCTGATGACAGAAGAACAACCTTCTACCCTGTAGGTAGTGCTGGTGGGGCATTCAATAATGGTGCTTTTTTTGAAAGTGAAATATCTGTACGTAACTACAGTTTTGACGTTATTGCAAGAGCTACAAATGATCTTACCTCTAATATTAGTCTTACATCAACTATTGGTTGGAGTATAAATGATAGAAAGTACAACAGAAATTCAGGGAGTGTAACAGGGTTTCTTGTAAACTCAACTAAAAGAACAGCCTCTCTAAATACCTCTGCTGAAGCAACAGCTTTTGAAAACTACAGAACTTTTAGAAAATCAAATAGAGGTTATGCCGTTTTTAATTTAGATATGTTTGATCAGCTTTATGTAGCCATTTCTGGAGGATTAGAAGCATCTTCAACAATTAAAGGTGCATTCTTTTATCCTTCCATTGATGCTGCATGGAACTTTACAAACACTTTAGGGTCTAGTACTCTTTCCTTTGGAAAACTTCGTGCAACATGGGGAAAAGTAGGTGTTCAGCCATCAGCTCATCAATTTCAGACATTAGCTGAAGGAGGTTTTAGTTATTCTACCTACAGTGACCCAATAGCGATAGATTCCTTTGGAGGAGGTTATAGACTTGATAACAACCTTGGAAACCCAAATCTGGAACCTGAGGTAAAAACTGAATGGGAGATTGGAACAGATTTAAGGTTTTTAAATGATGATTTATCTTTTTCGATGACCTATTACAATAATGAAATAGAGGGTATTTTACTTGATGTGAATCTCTCTCCTTCCTCTGGATTTTCTACTCAATATGGAAATTTTGGATCCATGACTAATAATGGTATAGAACTAGACCTTGGTTGGAAAGCGATCAAAAGAGGAGATTTAAATCTAGTTACTTCTCTTAACTGGTCAAAAAATACTAATGAAGTTACTGATCTATTCGGTACAGAAACCATTAATTTAAGTCCGGGAGCATCTGTAAGTTCAAGAGCCATTGTTGGTCAACAACTTGGGGTTTTATATGGAACAGGTTCTAGAACAAATGCTGATGGAAGTTTTGATTTAGATTCAAATGGATTCCCTCAAATTACCCCAAGTCCTGTTATACTTGGTGATCCCAATCCTGATTGGGTAGCTGGAATAGGTTTTAATCTTGATTATAAAAACCTCAGTCTAAATGTTGTACTTGAACACTCTGAAGGTGGTGATTTTATGCCAAGAACATTATGGGTACTTCATCGTTTTGGAACAACACAAGCTACAGCTAATAGAATAACAACGACACAAGATCTTAGAAATCACGATGGAGATCTTATACCAGCAGGAACAACTGTTCGTGGAAATGTTAGAGACTTTGGAGCAGGTCCAGTTCTATTAGATGAAGATTGGTATCGAACTGGAATTGGAGGTGGTTTTGGTGATAACCAGGCCTATAATTTTGGTGTTTATGATGCAACCTTCACTAAGGTAAGAGAACTTTCATTGAGTTATCTATTAACTAGTGAAAGATTAAATTCTCTTCTTGGATTAGATAATATAAGATTAACTGCTACTGGAAGAAATCTAATCAACATTAATAACGTACCAGGAATTGATCCTGAAACAAATCAATACGGTGTTGGAAATGCACTTGGATTGGATTATTTTACAAATCCTCAATCTAAATCTGTATTATTCTCAGCAGCCTTTAACTTTTAATTAATAAAGAAATGAAAAAAATAACTTACAATATAATTTTATCTCTTTCTATCATCTTTATAATTTCATGTGAAGATTTGGTAGATGGTATTAATGATAATCCAAATGACATCATCGTTACCGATGTTGAGGAACGCTTGTTTTTAACAGGCGCACAATTAGCAAATATTCAACTAAACTGTGGGCATTTAAACAGAATTGGAGGAATGTATTCTGGGCAGCTTATTGGTTACTCGTCTTTGTATTCTAATATTTATGGATTTAGCCTATCAACTGCTGAAGCAAATAGTGAATGGTTTGATCTATATGTTGGAGTCCTTTCAAACACAAGACATATAGCGGCCAATTCCTCGAATCAATTATTAGTTGGTATTTCAAAAATAATTGAAGGGCATGCCATAGGAACTGGAGCTTCACTTTGGGGAGATATACCATTTTCTGAAGCTGGAAATCCAGACATCTCAGATCCAATTTTTGATTCTCAAATTGACGTTTATGCAAGTGCAATTTCTTTACTAGATGAGGGTATTTCTATCCTAAATGCTGCGAATTCTGGAAGCATTCCGGAAGATATTTATTTTAGTGGAGATAAAGCAAATTGGATAGCTGCTGCTTATACTTTGAAAGCACGTTTCTATCTTCATCAAAAGGATTACCCAAGTGCTTTTACTGCAGCTCAAAACGGAATATCTTCGGCTAGTGGAGATATGATGTATAAGCCAGGGAATGCTGCATCAGGAGACAATAATCTCTTTTGGACTATTTTAGAAGGATCCAGATCTGGGGATATTGGAAACAGTGTTGATGGAGTTGAAAGCTATCTTATTCAAATGTTAGACTCAGGTAATGCGTTTTCAAGAAATAATGCTAAAACTGATGAAACGGCTAGAAAAGCTTATTACACTATAAATTCATCAACTGGATCATCAAATTCAGGAATCATAGAGGAAAATGAACCTCAAAATATGGTAACCTATTTTGAAAATCAATTGATTCTAGCAGAATCTGCAGCTCGAAATGGCTCGTTAGCAGATGGACTCCCTTATCTTAATAATGTCAGGGCATGGATGAATACCGGAGGTCACGTAAATTCAAATTTTCAGGATCAGTCCTATTCATATTTAGCTTATGATGCTGCTGATTTTGATAATGGTGGAATTGAAAATACAGATGGTATTGATTCTAAATCTGCATTTTTGAGAGAAGTTATTGAAGAAAGATATGTTTCTGGTTTTGGTATGCATATTCCTTACAATGACTCAAGAAGATTAAGGAAATCTGATTCATCAATAGCAGTGCCTTACGTCTTAGTCAATGGCCCTCAAAGTGGTCCATGGCCTGAGAGAATGCCCTATGCTACTACTGAATTAAATTCTAACTCAAACGCTCCAGCAGAAGATCCTGGAATATTTACAAAGACTCGAGTAAATCAGTAAATAATTCATTGAGTCTGGAAAAAAAACTCGCTTTTATGGCGAGTTTTTTTTTTTGAGAGCAACAGAAGCTTAAATTTAAACACAAAAAAAAGTGAATAAACTTTCGCAAAAACAAAATTTTTACATAATTTTAACAGTTTTTTTAAAATAAAGATTTATGAAAAATACTTTAATTGTTTTATTATTATCACTATTCAGTGTCCAATTCGCATTGGCGCAGGTCACAGTTAGTGGTAATATTACTGATGAAAACGGTGTCCCGTTACCTGGGGCAACTGTTATAGAAGTTGGAACAAACAATGGTGTTAGTTCTGATTTCGATGGAAACTATTCAATTACGGTGGCTGGTACTTCTCAATTAGAATTCAGTTTCGTTGGATATGTGACTGTTGTACAAGATGTTAACAGTCAAGATACAATCAATGTTTCTCTTGCAGCTGCAGGTGAACTAGAAGAGGTTGTTGTATCCGGTGTTGCTGGTGCTACTTCTAAGAAGAAGCTGTCCGTAACTGTTGCTACACTTAGCGCTGAGGAAATCGAGGCTGTACCTGCCAGTTCTGCTGCTGGTGCACTTCTTGGTAAAGTTGCTGGTGTAAATATTACAAATCTTGGTCGCCCTGGTGCTGGATCAACAATTATCTTAAGAGGTGCTGCTAACTTTTACGGCTCACAAGAACCTCTTGTAATAATTGATGGTGTTTACGTTGAGGGTGGACTATCAGATATTAATATCGATGACATTGATTCATTTGAGATTGTTAAAGGTGCTTCTGCAGCTTCATTATATGGATCAAGGGCAGGTAACGGTGTAATCGTTATAAGTTCCAAGCGTGGAAAAAAAGGTAAAACAGAAATTACCTTCAGAAACGAAATTGGCTATAATGAAATCACTAGAACTATTCCAGTGAATCAATCTCACGGATTTGTTCTTGCATCTGATTGGCAAAGCTTTCAGGGACAGTATACAAAACTTGACGGGGTAACTTATCCTGCTGGTTTTGCAAGTGTCTACGCTGCTGGCGGTGCTCAAGGTGTAGGTGGTTCACCAATTCAAGAAGCTGATGGATATCATGACAACCCTTTTGGAGTATATAATGATCACCAAAGTCAACTTTTTACAAAAGGTAATAATCAAACGACTTATCTATCTGTTAGTTCAGGAAGCGAGAGAGCTAGAACATTTTTCTCTTTTGAGAATTATTCAAACGAGGGAGTAGTTGCTCTGAATGATGGTTATGATAGAAGAAGTTTTAGATTAAATTCTGATTTTTTCATTACAGATAACTTAACACTTAACACAAGTAGTAACTTTATCACAGTTGATGATTCTCCTTCTGTTGGTGGTGGAATTTTTAGAACCTTTACTAGGTTAAGTCCTGATGCAAATCTATTACTAGATAATCCTGATGGACAACCTTACTGGTATACTCCAGATCCGCATGAATCTGAAATTACAAATCCTTTGTATGCTGAGAATATCAGAGATTACAAAACGCAAAATGAAAGATTTTTAGGTGCTTACAATCTTCAGTATAACTTCAACTCAAATTTAAATTTAGTTTTAGCCTATAGTTTTGAAAACAATAGCTACAGATATACTGACGTTTATCCTTATGAGAGCTATACAATTACTGCTGCTGAAGTAGGTTTTGGATACTCAAAAGGTAGCATGACTAAGTATAGCAATCATGAAAAATCTCAGGTAGCACAAGCTACTCTTAACTTCAGTAAAGAATTTGGAGAATTAGATGTTAGAGCTAAACTATTCTATCAAGCTGAAGACAGAGCATGGGAAAGTATGACTGCTAGAGGTAATGACTTTTTATATAAAGACTTACCTTCTTTAGACAACTTTGATCCATCTACTATATCTATTGCATCTAATAGAGAAAACGTTAGAGCTCAGAGTTACTCTGGTATTGCTAACCTTATCTATATGAACAGATACATTTTTGAGGGTCTTTACCGTCAAGATGGATCTTCTCTATTTGGTGCTGATGCAAGATGGAACGACTACTACAGAGTCTCTGCAGCGTATCGTATTTCTGAAGATGTTCAAATCCCTGGTATTGATGAGCTAAAAGTTAATTTTGCAATCGGTACTTCAGGACAAAGACCTGGCTTTACATGGCAGTATGAGCAAACTGGTATTAGTGGAGGTACTTTAAGTTCAGATAGAATTAAAGGTAACTCAGCGCTAAGACCATCTGAAACAACTGAGACCGAAATAGGTCTTAATGTTGACTTTCTAGATCGTTTCTCACTTGAAGCTGCATATTCGATTCAAGAAACTACTGATCAGTTTATGTTAGTGTCACTATTCGCGCCTGCTAATGCTGGTAAGAACAGACAGTGGCAAAATGTAGGTGATCTTGAAGCTACAACTCTAGAAGCTCAATTAGATTTCGATGTTTTAACAGGAAACCCCAACATGAGTTGGAATATAGGAGTTAACTACTCTTCATCTGAAGCAGAAATTACTAAGCTTAATGCTCCTAAGCAAACTGTCGGAACTGGAGGTCTTTTCAGAATTGACAATGGAATGACATGGGGTGATATGTATGGTAGAGTAATTCTTCAAGGTGAGCAAGGATTAGCTGATTTAGCTTCTCAGCTCGGAGCTGGTGATTCTGTTTCTAACTACAGTATAAATTCTGATGGAGTTGTTGTTCAAACTTCTGCAATTGGAACTGCTGATGAAAAAGGTATCATTAAAAAAGATGCTTCTGGAACAGACGTTCAAGAGGTAATTGGAAACCAAGAAGCTGACTTTAGAGTCGGTTTAGTTTCTAACTTTAGATACAAAAACTTTGGTGTTTACATGTTATGGGACTGGAAACAAGGTGGAGACGTTTACAATGGTAATGGACAATGGAATACAATTGCTCTAAGAAATGCCATAGTAGATCAAGCTGGAAAAGATGCAAATGAGAAAAAACACTTTAATTATTATGGTTCACTCTATGATGTAAACCAAAATAACAACTGGTGGGTAGAAGATGCATCATATGTTAAGCTAAGAGAATTAGCATTAACATATAATGTTCCTAAAGCTGTGCTAGTTAGAACTGGGCTTGTTGATTCTGCTAAGATTAGTCTTATTGGAAGAAACATCCTAACAATAACAGACTATCTAGGGTGGGATCCTGAAGTTACATCTTACAGCAGTGGTACTCAACAGTACTTTGCGTTTGACCAAGGTGTATATCCTACTCAGTCGTCTTATTCACTTTCATTACAATTTAAATTCTAAAAACATGAAAAAGATAATTAATAATTTCTCTTATTTAATTGCGATACTCTTTGTTGCTGCTTCTTGTGATACATTTGAAACAGACCTGGACGTAAAAAATCAGGAAAATCCTGATGATGCAATTCTTACCAGTGATCCTGTTGCTCTTGAAGCAGTAGCTGGAACATTGTTCCAAAACTGGTATATGGCTAACTCTAACTATTATGGTGTTGGGATGGCTATGAACACAATGGCAGATGCTTCTTCATGCTCTTGGGGAAATGCTGGAATGAAAGATTCTTCTAGTGAGCCTCGAGCAGCATGGAATAATACATCTTCTTACGGCTATAATTATGTAAACTTTAACCCTTTTAACGCTATGTATTCTGTTCTTGCAGATTCAAACAATCTTGCATTAGCAATTGAAAATGGAACTGAATTTCCTGATAATAATCAAATTTTAGCTATAGCTAAGTTTGGTCAGGCTTTAACCATGGGTTACCTAGCGTTAAATTATGATGGTGTTTGGCTTTCTGATGAAACTGGAGCTATTGGAGATGGAAAATCAGATCACAATGCTGCAATGGCGTTTGCGATTGGAAAATTAGATGAAGCAATAGCAATTGCCAGTGGTAATAGCTTTGCTGTTCCTGAATCATGGATGCCTGGTACTGGAGTTACAAGTAGTGCCGCTCTTGCTAAGCTTATGAACTCTTTTGGGGCTCGTATGCTTGCTATGAATTCTAGAAATGGAACTGAAAAATCAGCTACAAACTGGGGCAAGGTTCTTAGTTATGCTAATGCTGGTCTTACTTCAGATTTTACCATCAGTCATGATGACGTTGTTTGGTATGATTACTTTAAAACATATCTTGTTTATCCTGGATGGGCTCGTATTGATTTAAGAGTAATCAATTTAATGGATCCAAGCTATCCTGACTATTGGCCAGCTGATCAAACTACTCTTCCACCTGCAACATCTGCAGATGCGAGATTGGAATCAGATTTCCAGTATCTATCAAGTAATAACTTTAGACCTAACAGAGGTAGCTACCACTTTAGTTCTTATAGATATGCTAGATGGAACACATATATTTCAGAATGGGTATATCCAACTGTTGAATTTGCTGTAGCTGAAAATGATATGTACAAAGCTGAAGCTATGTTACAAACAGGTGACGTTGCTGGTGCTGCTGCAATTATCAATGCTGGTACTAGGGTAACAAGAGGAGGATTAGCTCCAATTGGTGCAACTGCAGCTGAAGTTGCTGCTGCAATCCATTACGAAAGAATGGTAGAATTTCCATTACACTCTTCTGGACTTTCATTTTATGAAATGCGCAAAGAAGATATGCTACAAGCTGGTACTTTATTGCACTGGCCAGTACCTGGAAAGGCTCTTGAGGCAATACCTGCAGACTACTACACTTATGGTGGATCTGAAGGAGTAGCTGGACAAGATGTTTCTTCAGGAGGATGGAGATAAAATTTTGCATAAAGCTTTATTTTAGCTAAACTTTAAAAAAGAGGCCAGATTTGGCCTCTTTTTTTTTAACGATATTAAAAAATGAAAGAATTGACAATCTATGGATTTAGGCCAGTAATAGAGGCAATTGAAAATAATCAGACAATAGATAAGGTTTGGTTAGTTAAGTCAGATAAAAGTAGATTATTTAAGGAATTAATTATAAAATTAAAAAATAATAATATCTCTTACAGCTTGGTTCCAAGAGTAGCTTTCCAGAGAAAATACAGAGTAAAAAATCATCAAGGAGTAGTTGCTAAAATATCACCTATTGAGATAATACCCATTGAAAAAATGATTCAAAATACAGAATCAAAAAAAACTACTGCACTTTATCTTTTACTTGATGGTATAACTGATCCTAGAAATTTTGGAGCAATTCTTAGATCAGCTAATGCAACTAGTGTTAGTGGTGTAATAATATCAAGTTCATCAAGTTCGCCAATAAATGAGGTAGTTGTCAAAACTTCTTCGGGAGCAATCTTTAATGTTCCAATATCTAAGGTCAATAACTTAAAGGATGCGATCTATTTACTTAAAGAAAATAAAGTTGAAGTATTAGGATTAGATCAAGCTGGCAATAAAACTATCTATGATAGTGATTTATTAAATCCCCTAGCATTATTAATAGGATCTGAAGAAAAAGGAATTTCAAAAGGGATCTTAAAACTAATCAATCAAAAAGTAAAAATTCCAATGACAGGGAATGTAGAATCTCTAAATGTTTCCGTAGCTACTTCAATCGCTCTTTTTGAGGTCGTAAGGAAAAGAAACTTATAGTTTTCTTTTAAAATATTTTTTGAATCTTGACAATATTTTATTAAAAAATGGGTTTATATGATATATATTTTACTGTAGTTTTAAAATTTTAAATCATCAAAACAAATCCATTAAAACATAGATTTTACTTTGTTTTTTTCTTTTTTTTATCGATACAGATTTTTGCTCAATATCCTCAAGTAAGAGAATCGATAATTAATCTTCCGAATTTTGATAAAAAAATTCTTCACTATGGATACTTCATTGGTTTTAATTCTTATGATTTTAAATTTGAATATGAAAAAAACTATTATGAAGATCAGATTCCAGATATTATAACAACTGCAAAAACTGGTTTTAATGTAGGCTTAATTGGTGACCTAAGAATTAGTGATTATTTTAATTTAAGAATAGAACCAGGACTATATTACTCTCAAAGAGATCTATATTATCCAGATTTACCCGATTTTGGTTCTGAATCAGACAGAATAAGGGAGGTAAAATCAACTTATATTCATATTCCTTTGATAGTTAAAATAAATGCCAAACGGATAAATAATTTTAGACCATTTGTGTTGACAGGTTTTTCAACAGATTTTAATTTATCTAGTAACAAGAAAAATAGCGATGATAATTTTAGCAATGTTTTTAGAACAACCTCATCAAACATTAATTATGAGTTAGGATTTGGATTTGATTTTTATCTAACCTATTTCAAATTTTCACCCTCAATAAGAGGGATTTTCTCAATTGAAAATGAGCTTGTTCCAGATTCTGATCCAACTAGCCCATGGACTGGTAATATTATAAATATGTTTAGCAGAGGTGTCGCTATAAACTTCACATTCGAGTAAAAAAAAATAAAATGATTTCAAATTATTTAGCGAGTCTAGATAATAAAATTCCAGCTGCAGAAGATACATTAAGGCTTTCAATGTGATTATTTTTAGACGATGAGGGAATAGTAATTTTTTTGCTTAAAAGATTAATTATTTTTGAACTGATTCCTCTTGATTCATTTCCAAGAACCAAAATGCCAGGGCTAATCATTTCAACATTATTAAAATTCTCTCCATCTAGAGTCGCGCCATAAATAGCACCCGGATATTGTTTTAAAAAAATATCCAAATCGCAAGAGTGGCAATTTACTCTAGCTAATGAACCCATTGATGACTGAATTGTTTTAGGATTAAAAAAATCTACACTTCCCCTACTACAATATAAATGCTCAACTCCAAACCAATCACATAGACGAATTATATTACCTAAATTACCTGGATCTTTGATTGAATCAATCGCTAGTGAAAATCCTGCAAAATCATCTCTTTTCATTTTTCTAATTTTAAAAATTCCTAAAACTCGACTTGGAGTAGATAGCTGAGTGATTTTTGACATGGATAATTTACTAATACTAGTATATTTTAAATCGACTATATCTTCAGTTGAATAAATGACATCGCAACTCCATTTTTCATTATAAAATTCACTTACAGTCTTTTCTCCTTCAACAATAAATAAACCACTTTTTTGCCGATATTTTTTAAGAGATAAAAGTCTTATTTGTTTTACCTTACTTTTAGTTAACATTAAATGACGTATTTTTAATTATTAATTATCAAAGTATTGCCTATTTCATTGTCAAATTTAACAATAATAATGTTTTGCAGCTTTCTCATGCTTGGTTGTTCAATTGTTAAAAATCTGGATGAAAATCAATATATACTTGAAAGAAACATAATCTTAAAAGATCAGAAAGAGCTAATAAATGATCCTGAATATCTTCTCCTAAAAGATAATCCAAACAAAAAAATACTTGGAATACCTTTTCAAGCGCATCTTTACAGCCTGTTAGATTCTAAATCTGATTCAACAAAAAATGCAAAAAAAAATAATAATAGACTCAACAATCTTTTGAAAAGTATGGGGCAACCACTTGTATTAATTGACTCAAATGTAATAGATAAAAATATTATTAGACTTGAGCAGTATTACAAAAATCAAGGTTTTTTTAATGCAAAAGTTTATCATAAAACTGAATTATTTAATAATAAAAGAGGTTTTGTTAAATACATAGTGAATACTGATAAACAATTCATGATCGATTCAATCAATAAAGATATAACATCGAAAGAATTAGATTCTCTTTATAATGATCAAAAATTAAATACTAAAATCATAACTGGTAATCCATTTGAAATAAGAATTTTTGACGAAGAAAGAACTCGTTTAACAAATCTTTTTAGAAATAATGGTGTATATAACTTTCAACAAAATAGTATAAGGTTCAAAGCATTAATAGATAGTTCTGGTATTGATAATAAAATACCTGTAACAATTGAAATTAATGATCTCCAAAAACGTGAAAATGACACATTAAAAATTATACCCTATCAAATGCATAGAATAGGAAAAATAAATTTATATGTTGACAATCCTGGTAATTTAGGACAAATTCCATCCTATACTGACAGTATAATTCATAAGGATTTAAAAATTTATTCAAAAGGAAAATTAAAATATAATCCAAAAACTCTAAAAAATGCAATTTTTATCAAAAAAGGTTCTCTATATAGTGATTTAGAACGTTTAGAAACATATAAATATTTATCTAATCTTAAAAATTTTAAATATCCAAGTATAACTTATTCATCATTGAGCAATAGTGATGATCTCCAAGCTGATATATATTTGAATCCTAAAGAAAAATTTTCAATGAGATTTGATTTTGACCTATCACATTCAAACATTGAAGACCTGGGGATTTCTTTAGGATCTTCATTTGCTATTAGAAATATTTTTAGTGGAGCTGAAATATTAGAAGTGAGTTTAAAAAATACTCTTGGGGCTTCTAATGATATAAGTCAGGCAAATAATAATTTTTTCAATTTATATGAGTTAGGAGGTGATATTAATCTAAGAATTCCAAGGGTATTATTTCCCTTAAAAACTCAAAAAATAATTCCAATAAATATGAATCCCATAACAAATTTAAGCTTTGGAATAACAATGCAACAAAATATCGGTCTTGACAAGCAATACTTTGGATTTAAGTATCAGTTAAATTGGCAGGCAAATGATTTTACTAATATAGATTTAAAAATTTTTGATATTGAATACATCAATAACCAAAATATTGGAAACTATTTCAATGTTTATAAAAATTCATATGATAGGCTTGATCTAATAGCCAGACAATACAATACAGATAGTAATTTGGTTAACACATCGGGCAGTTTAATCGTTCCACAAGGAGCAAATGAATTTATTGATAATGTTTTAAATGATTTAACTGATTTAACATATGAAAGTGAATCATATAAGTCTGTTAATTTAATCAAGGAAAGAAAGGAAAGGTTGACAACCAATAACTTTATCATGGGTTCATCTTTCAGCATAAATTATAACACTCAGAAAAGCATACTGGATGAGGATTTTTATCAATTAAGGTGGAAATTAACATGGACAGGTAGTTTACTCACTCAGATTTTAAAATATTTAAATAAAGGAAAAAATGATTTAGGACAATATGAAATAGGAGGAATTACTCCATCACAATATATTAAAACGGAGATAGATTACATTAAACATTGGCAAATAAATAGAAATGACATACTAGCAATGAGATTTTTTAGTGGCATTGCCATACCTTTTGGAAATGCAAATAGTATTCCTTTCTCCCGATCCTACTTTTCTGGAGGAGCTAATGATAACAGAGCTTGGAGAGCATATAGTTTAGGCCCGGGTACTAGCCAAAATATTAACGAATTTAATGAAGCTAATTTTAAACTCTCATTAAATCTTGAGTACAGATTTAAAATTCTTGGGAAAATAAATGGTGCCTTTTTTATTGATGGAGGAAACATTTGGAATGTATTAGATAATATTGAGGATAATAAATCTAGATTTGATGGATTTAAAGATCTAAACGAAATAGCCATTGGTTCTGGTTTTGGTTTGCGATATGATTTTGATTTTTTTGTTTTCAGATTCGACACTGGATTTAAAACTTATAATCCATCGCTAGAAAATAAAGATAGATGGTGGAGCGAATATGCTCTTAACAAAGCTGTTTTTAATATTGGAATAAATTATCCTTTCTAAACTAAAAAACTTTGATACTTTTACAGCTAAATAATTAAAAATATGAATTCAAATATTCCAAAGGGGGTATTAACTGGAGATGATGTTCAAAAAGTTTTTAGACTTGCTAAAGAAAAATCTTTTGCTCTTCCAGCTGTCAATGTAATTGGAACCAATACAATTAATGCTGTTCTTGAGACAGCAGCTGAAGTTAATAGTCCTGTTATAATTCAATTTTCTAATGGAGGTGCACATTTTAATGCTGGAAAGGGACTTTTAAATGAAAATCAAAAAGCTGCCATCAAAGGTTCAATTTCTGGGGCTAATCATGTCCACAGTCTTGCAAGACAATATGGTGCATCTGTTATTTTACACACTGATCATTGTGCGAAAAATTTACTTCCCTGGGTTGATGGACTATTAAAGCATGGCGAAAATTATTTTAAAGTAAATAAAAAACCTCTTTTTAGTTCGCATATGATTGATTTGTCAGAAGAAAGTTTAGAAGAGAATATATCAACGTGTAAGGAATATATGAAAAGAATGCATGAGATTGATATGACTCTCGAAATTGAACTTGGAATAACAGGTGGTGAAGAGGATGGAGTAGATAATACAAATATAGATTCTAATAAGCTCTATACTCAGCCTGAAGAGGTAGCTTATGCATACGAAGAACTAATAAAAATTAGTAATCGATTCACTATAGCAGCATCTTTTGGAAATGTTCATGGAGTTTATCGCCCAGGAAATGTAAAATTAAAACCTAAAATTCTAAAAGAATCTCAAGATTTCACATCAAAAAAATTTGGACTACCTAGAAACACTATTGATTTTGTTTTTCATGGTGGATCAGGGTCCTCAATTGATGAAATAAAAGAGGCGATTAGTTATGGTATTATTAAAATGAACATTGATACTGACTTACAGTTTGCTTTTACTGAAGGGATAAGAGATTATATTGTTCAAAATGCAAATTATTTAAATACCCAAATTGGTAACCCTGACGGAAATAGTATTCCTAATAAGAAATATTATGATCCAAGAAAATGGCTTCGTTTAGGAGAAATTAGTTTTAAAACTAGATTAATAAAGGCGTTTAAAGACTTAAATAATATTAATACTCTTTAAAATAAATTAATAAAATCTAAAATGAGCTGGTTTAAAAGAAGTGAAAAGAAAATTCAGACAAAAACAGAGGAAAAAAAAGATATTCCAAAAGGTCTATGGTATAAAACACCTACTGGTAAAATTATAGGAACTGAAGAACTAGCAAGTAATTTTTACGTATCCCCAGAAGATGACTATCATGTTCATATTGGAAGTAAAGAATACTTTGAAATTCTTTTCGATAATAATAATTTCAAAGAGTTAGATGCAAAACTAAAATCAGTAGATTTTTTAAATTTTAAAGATTCAAAAAAATATAGTATCAGACTAAAAGAAGCTGAAAAAAAAACAGGGCTCAATGACGCTATTAGAACTGCAGTGGGTAAATCAAAGGGAAGAAAACTAGTAGTTGCCTGCATGGATTTTAAATTTATAGGTGGATCGATGGGATCAGTTGTTGGAGAAAAAATATTCAGAGCTGCTAACTATTGTTTAAAAAAGAAAATTCCTTTATTAATAATCTCTAAATCAGGAGGAGCGCGTATGATGGAAGCTGCTAATTCATTGATGCAATTAGCAAAAACTTCGGCAAAATTGGCAGAACTCTCTGAGTCTAAAATTCCTTATATATCACTATGCACTGATCCAACTACAGGGGGAACAACAGCTTCTTTTGCTATGTTGGGTGACATAAATATTGGAGAACCTGGAGCATTAATTGGATTTGCGGGACCAAGGGTAGTCAAAGATACAACTGGAAAAGACTTGCCAGAAGGTTTTCAAAAAAGTGAATTCCTTCTTGAAAAAGGATTTTTAGACTTTATTTGTCATCGTAAGGACTTAAAAAATAAAATAAATCAATATTTAGACCTGCTACTTAATCATAAATTAAGACAATAAATAGTTTAAATATTACGTTATTAGAAGATTACTAGTATATTTGCAAAATTCAAATATATACATAACAATCATTAAAAAATATTTGCATGTATCTAACTAAAGAAATAAAAAAAAAGATTTTCAAAAATTATGGGAAATCAGATAAAGACACTGGCTCTGCTGAAAGTCAAATAGCTTTGTTTTCTCATAGGATTAATCACTTGTCTAGTCATCTTAAAAAAAATAAAAAAGATTTTAATACAGAACGATCATTAGTAAGATTAGTAGGAAAAAGAAGAAATCTTTTAGAATATTTGAAGGCTAAAGACATTGAAAAATATAGAAAAATCATAAAAGATTTAGGATTAAGAAAATAAATTATTTTTCCCCTAAATCATCTCCTCCTGGATAATCAAGTTTTTCATTAGTCATAATAACACACAACAAAATTTATATAAACTTAAAAATGAAAATATGATTCCAAAAGTATTTAAACAAATAATAAAATTAAAGGACGGAAGAGAAATAATATTAGAGACTGGAAAATTAGCTAAACTAGCTGATGGATCAGTAGTTGTTAGAATGGGTAACTGTATGCTATTAGCTACAGTTGTTTCTTCTCGAAAACCCAGTCCTGTTGATTTTCTTCCATTAACAGTTGATTACAGGGAGAAATTTGCTGCAGCTGGAAGATTTCCAGGAGGGTTTTTTAAGCGTGAAGCTAGACCTAGTAATGAAGAGATTTTAACTATGAGATTAGTGGATAGGGTTCTTAGGCCACTATTCCCAAAAGATTATCATTATGAAACTCAAGTCATGATACAATTAATGTCTCATGATGAAAATGTAATGCCAGATTCGTTAGCTGGACTTGCAGCCTCTACAGCAATACAACTTTCCGACATTCCATTTGAGTATCCAATATCCGAGGTCAGAGTTGGGAGAATAGATGGTGAGTTCATCATTAATCCAAGAAAAAGTGATTTATTAGAATCGGACATAGATATAATGATTGGAGCAAGTGAAGATTCTATTGCAATGGTTGAGGGTGAATTTGAAGAAATTTCTGAAAAAGAAATGTTAGAAGCAATAAAATTTGGTCATGAAGCGATCAAAGATCAAATTAATGCACAAAAGAAATTAGCTAAGCAAATAGGCTTAAAAGATACTAGAGAATATGAAGAGGAAGTAAATGATGAAAAATTAGAAAAATTAATATCTGATTCTGCTTACAAGGAATGTTATGAAATTGCAAAAAAAGGTTTACCAAAACAAAAAAGATCAGAACTTTTTACTGCTCTTAAAGAATCAATTGAGGAGAAGTTTAATGATGATGATGATGAAGAAAGAAATGTTTTAATTTCAAAATATTTTTCAAGTACTCAAAAAAATGCAATTCGAGATCTTGTTTTAGATAAAGGGATAAGACTTGACGGAAGAAAATCAGATGAAATTAGAGATATATGGTGTGAAGTAGATTGTTTGCCATCAACACATGGATCCTCAATTTTTACAAGAGGAGAAACTCAAGCTCTTGCAACAGTTACTTTAGGCACATCAAGAGAAGCTAATATGATAGATCTGCCAACAGAACAATCTGAAGAAAATTTTTATTTACACTATAATTTTCCTCCTTTCTCAACTGGTGAAGCGAGACCTTTAAGAGGGACTTCAAGACGTGAAATTGGACATGGAAATTTGGCCCAAAGAGCATTAAAAAAAGTTATACCTTCTGATTGCCCATACACTGTTCGAATAGTTTCAGAGGTGTTAGAGTCAAATGGATCCTCTTCCATGGCTACTGTTTGTGCTGGAACAATGGCTTTAATGGATTCTGGAGTAAAGATAACAAAACCTGTTTCTGGTATAGCTATGGGCTTAATATCAAAAGAAGATAAACATGCAATACTTTCCGATATTTTAGGGGACGAAGATCATCTAGGAGATATGGATTTTAAAGTTACAGGAACTGAAAATGGTATCACTGCATGTCAAATGGACATTAAAATAAAAGGTCTTAGCTATGACATCTTATCAAAGGCTCTTGATCAGGCAAGGATTGGAAGATTAAATATTTTAGAAAAAATAGTAGAAACAATTCCAGAAAATTCAAAAGATGTTAAAAGTCACGCTCCAAAAATGATCAAGGTTTCTATTCCTGGAGATTATATAGGAGCAGTAATTGGACCTGGCGGTAAAGTAATACAAGAATTACAAAAGGAAACAGATACTACTATAGTAATTGAGGAAAAAGATGAAAAGGGTGAGATTGAAATACTTGGTATTAATCAAGAAAAAATTGATCTGGCAATAGAGAAAATAAATCAAATTACATTTGAACCAAAAATGGGGAATACATATAATGTCAAAGTTATTAAAATACTCGACTTTGGTGCAGTTGTAGAATTTGTTCCTGGCAAAGAAGTATTGCTTCATATTTCTGAACTTGCTTGGGAAAGAGTCAATTCAGTAAACGATGTTCTTAAAATTAATGATACTCTTGATGTTAAATATTTTGGAATTGATCCAAAAACAAAAAAACAAAAAGTTTCAAGAAAGGCACTACTTCCAAGACCAGAGAAAAAAGAAGATAAAAATTAATATTTCTGAAACCTTTTTCAGATTTCATCGTATAATAATATATAATCTAAAAAATGAGACAGCTTAAAATAACTAAACAAGTAACAAATAGAGAAACTGCATCTCTGGACAAATATCTTCAGGAAATTGGAAAAGTTGACCTAATTACCGCAGAAGAGGAAGTGGAGTTAGCTCAAAAGATCAAAGCAGGTAATCAAATTGCTCTTGAAAAACTTACAAAAGCAAATTTAAGATTTGTTGTTTCTGTTGCAAAACAGTATCAAAATCAAGGATTAACTCTTCCTGACCTTATAAATGAGGGGAATCTTGGACTTATTAAAGCTGCTCAAAGATTTGATGAAACTAGGGGATTTAAGTTTATTTCATATGCTGTTTGGTGGATAAGACAATCTATTCTGCAAGCTTTAGCAGAACAATCAAGAATTGTTAGACTTCCACTTAATAAAATCGGATCTATCAATAAAATAAATAAAACTTATGCTTTTTTAGAACAAGCACATGAAAGAGCACCATCAGCAGAAGAAATTGCAAAGGAATTGGACATGACAATTAATGACGTTAAGGAATCCCTAAAAAATTCTGGTCGGCATGTTTCAATGGACGCACCATTAGTTGAAGGTGAAGATTCTAACTTGTACGATGTTTTAAATACTGGAGAATCACCCAATCCTGACAGAACACTTCTTCATGAATCATTAAAAACAGAAATTGAGAGAGCTTTAGAGACACTTACACCTAGAGAGGCTGATGTAGTTAGACTTTACTTTGGCTTAGGTAACCAACACGCAATGACATTAGAAGAAATAGGTGAAACTTTTGATTTAACTAGAGAAAGAGTGAGGCAAATAAAAGAAAAAGCCGTCAGAAGACTAAAACATACCTCAAGAAGTAAAATCTTAAAAACTTATTTGGGATAAAAAATTGTACTTTTCTTTAAGAACTATTAAACAATATGTCAATTAAAATTGCACCATCTCTTTTATCAGCAGATTTTGGTAATCTTCAAAGAGATTGTGAAATGATTAATAATAGTTCTGCTGATTGGTTTCATATAGATGTAATGGATGGGGTTTTTGTTCCAAATATTTCCTTTGGTTCACCAATAATAAAAGCCATAGCCAAATATGCTGTAAAACCGTTAGATGTTCATTTAATGATAATTGAACCTAATAGATATATAAAAGCTTTTGCTGGCTTAGGAACTGAAATTTTAACTATCCATTACGAAGCATGTATACATTTGCATAGAAATATTCAAACAATAAAGTCAGAAGGAATGAAAGCTGGAGTAGCTATAAATCCGCATACGCCTGTAAAAGTTTTAGAACCAATAATCTCAGAAATTGACTTAGTATGTCTAATGAGTGTAAACCCAGGTTTTGGTGGCCAATCTTTCATTGAGACAACTTATAACAAAGTAATTAAGCTGAAAAAATTGATTAATAAAAGAAATGCGTCTACGCTTATTGAAATCGATGGAGGTGTAAATGATAAAAATTCCTCAAAGTTAATAGAGAATGGTGCCGACATACTTGTCGCTGGCAATTACATATTTTCAGATCCAAAGCCAAATGAGGCTATAAATAGATTGAGATAACTTAAAACTTTGTTTTAAACTGAACTCTCCTGTTTTTTGATCTTCCAATTATTGTTTCGTTATTTCCAATTGGATTATCCTCACCAAATGCATTTATTTCTAAACGATCTGGATTAACTCCTAATTCAATTAAATAATTCATTACAGATTTTGCCCTTCTTTCTGATAATTTTTGATTATAAATTTCATCTCCCTCAGAAGAAGCATATCCCTCAATTATAAGATTGCCATTTGGATTATTATCTAATAAGTCTTTAATTTCATTAAGCGCATTTATAGCTTTCTTTCCAATTATTTTTTCACTTTCAGCCATAAAATTAATTTTAGTGCCAAGCTCATTTAGGGTTTGAATGATTTCATTAGTTAATTCAGGGCAACCATTGTTTAATGAATTTCCTTTTTCATCCGGACAAAGATCATCTTTATCTAAGATTCCGTCAGAGTCAGAGTCAGGCCATGGACAACCATTATTTAATGAATCTCCTGCTGTGTTTGGGCATTCATCATTTTCGTCACTAATCCCATCCAAATCAGAATCTGGACAACCTTTCATATTAATTATCCCAGGAATTTCAGGACATTGATCATCTTTATCTGACAAACCATCGCCGTCAGAATCCGGACAACCATCCATTTCAATTAGTCCAAATACTTCGGGACAAGAATCCTTATTATCAGCAACACCGTCACCATCAGCATCTGGACATCCATTTAAATCTTTTAAGCCAGGATCATCAGGACATGAATCTTTATCATCAGGAATACCGTCCTTATCACTATCTGGTATACCAAATGAATAGAACATTCCTATATGATTAGAAAAATGCTTGATTCCATAATTTTCATACGGGTTTTTAAAACTAGAATTTAATGTAATTCCAAATTTATCAGAAAAATAAATGTCAATACCTAAGCCAACTGAATATGTCTTATGAAGATTTTTTGAAAATAAATTTAACTTTTCAGATTTTGATAAATCAAAGCTTGTATATCCAAAACCTAAATTTAAAAAAGGGCTGATTTTTTTATTTTTTAAAAAAGAATTTTTAATATATCCTCTTGCAGAATAATATGAAAAATCAGAATCAAGTTGACCTTCAATTTTTTTAATTTTATTCAGCGTACCCTCTAATCCAACCGATAGACCACCTTTGATATTTCGTGAAAGAGAAATGGATGGAATCCCAAAATTCCAATGATCGGTTATATTAAAAAAATCTTCAAATAATTCCCCTTGAGGATAAAAAGTAGAGTTTTCATCTGCCCCAGTTGGATATGTGTCGATTGAGCTAATACCAATAAATAGACGCCATGGATTTTCAGGTGTTTGAGAAAAAATAACACCACCAAATAAAAAAGAAATTAGAAATACTAATTTATTCATAACTAACTATATAACTATATTTTATAAGTTTTATTGTGCAGTTATTCATAACTTGAAGACAGAATAGATATTTTATCAGATAATGAGCAATTCGGTTGAATTAAGAGTGGATGCTATAGTGACTTGGGTTAATGGAAATGATCCTAAATATCAGAAAAAAATATCGCATTATGGAAAAATTGAAAAATTAAAGATATCGGAGAAATTATTGTCAAAATACAATCAAATTGGTGAAATAACATTATGCATTAAATCGATATTAAAATTTGCTCCATATATAAGAAAGATTTTTATTGTAACAGATCAACAAAATCCTAGAATTGAGGTTAAGGAAAAAGAAAAAATCGTTTTAATTGATCATAAAGAAATTTTCAGAGGTTATGAAGATTATATGCCAACCTTTAATATCAGAACAATTGAAACTGCTTTTCATAGAATCAGAGATCTCTCTGAACATTTCATATATTTTAATGATGACATGTTTTTGATAAAACCAACAACTATTCATTATTGGTTTAATGAAGAAAAAAAAGCTATTATTAGAGGGAAATGGAGTAAATTATACAACAAAATTTGGTATAAAAGATTAAAAGATTTTTTTATTTCAAAAAATAAAAGACCTGGATATAACAGGGCACAATCAAAGTCAGCCGAAAAATTGGGATTTAATGAAAAATATTATAAATCATTTCATACTGCAAGACCTATGATAAAATCAATCTCTAAAAAATATTTTGATCAAAATCCTCATATTTTCATCAATCAAATCAAATATCGTTTTAGAAATAATGATCAATTTATATCATATAGCCTTAATTGGCATCTTATGATAAAATTAAACAAAGCAGTTTTAAATTCAGATACTGGAAATATTGAAATTCATAGTATAGAAAAAAAAAGTTTAAAAACTTTAAAAAAAATAACTAAATCCTCTGAAAAAAACGAGTCCATATTTTCAATTAATATTCAAGACATGAATAAAGCAAGCATTGAAAGTCAAAAGTATTTAATTAATTGGATTGATACAATACTTAAAAAAACATATAATTAATTATATGCATCTAATTTTTTAAAAACAATTTCATCAGAAATTTTTTGAGATAAAACTGCAAAATTTTTATCAACTATATTATAGTAGATCCACTTACTTTCTTCTTCATCATATTCAAAAAATCTTGAGGGCAGTCCAAGTGAAGATTCACCACTTATCTTTGCAAATATTACACAAGCTGCAAGATATGTTCCATTTGGAGAAGAATGCTTGCCATCGTCAAAGAGAAGATCATAATCTAAATATCTGTTTTCAAATATTTTAAAGGCCCTGCCTACTGGAATAAAATCAATATTTTCCTCATTACTAATTTTAGAAATAACTGCTTCAATAGGATAAGGATTCTTAGTTAAATCTATTTTATTGTTAGGATACTTTTGTTCCCAATATTCTTGATAAAACCATGTTGAAAAAAGAAGTGGAATTGATTGTTTAGATTTTGATAGATTAACAAATTTTTTAGAATAGATAACAGTTGAATCAACTTGTATTATTGGATTATGACTTCTGTCTTGTAATACTATATAATCAAAATCATTTTTTTCAATTAAAGAAATTGTTTTAAGTCCTTTTTTAGAATTCCAATGTTGTTCTAAAGTAGCACCTGAAGATGTAGACTGTGAAACACTCCAGTTAAGACCTCTGCTTTTGGCCATATCTTCAACAAGTTTTGGAAGATTCCAGTAAAAAGTAAAACTATTTCCAACAAAAAGTATTTCCTTTTTTTCTTGAGCATATAAATTGAAAAAATAAAGATAAAATAGAAGAAAAAGATAAATCCTCATAAATTAATTAATTATGTGACCCAGGGAGGATTCGAACCCCCAACCCTCAGAGCCGAAATCTGATATTCTATCCAGTTGAACTACTGGGCCTATCTAATAAAACAAATTTAGTTTATATGTATTAAACAAAAATACTAGGAACTCAATATTTCTTTGACAATAGTTGAAATTATTTTACCATTTGCTTGACCTGCCATTTTTGATGTTGCAATACTCATAACTTTGCCCATATCTTTCATACCCTTTGACCCAGTATTTAAAATAATATCTTTAATATTTTCTCTTATTTTTTTCTCATCAAGTTGCTCAGGCAGAAATCGTTCAATAATTTTAGCTTGAGCATCTTCAGGTTCAGCTAAATCAATCCTGCTTTGCTCTCTGAAAATTTTAGCACTCTCTTTTCGTTGTTTTATAAGTTTTTGTAGGATTTTCAGCTCTTCTTGATCAGAAAAACTATCAGTTTTTCCAGATTTAGTATTCAGTAATAATAGTTCTGATTTTATTGCTCTAATTGACTGAAGAGCAATTTGATCTTTTGCTTTCATTGCATTTTTCAACTCTTCGTTTATTTTATCAAGTAAATTCATTTGAATTATTTTATTTTACTATTAAATTAATCTACATTATCATGTAAAAAAGAATTATTTGAACGCAATTGTATTTCTTCATTCGAATCCTCATCAATAGATATTCTTGAACTATTTTCCTGATCAGATTTTTGAAAAGATTCTTCTAAATCTATACCAATCCTTTTATATGCTGGTTGTTTTTCTAGTTCATCAACCCTTCTTGAGTTTGAAAATGAATAATTAAATTTTTTTAAATGTTCTATTCTTTTTTCATTTTCTTGACTTAAAGATTCATCAATTTTTTGTTCAAAAGGTGAAAGATTTAAATTACTTTGATTAACTTCTCTAGTTTCATTTTCTTCTTCATCTTGTAAAATTTCATTTTCAATCTTTTCCTCAATTTCAGACTTACTGCTCTCCTTAAGCTCAAATTTAAAATCATTCTCTATATCAGTTTGAGAATCTATAGTTTCTATTTTTATTTTATCATTCACTATTTTTTCAGATTGATCATATAATTTATCCATTGATTCTTTTTTTTGGAAATTTATATCTTTTACTGGAAGGTCAAAGTCAAATTCAATTTGATTTTGATCATCAATCTCATTATTTATATTAGAATCAAAATTTGAGTCTAAATACTCTGGATCCACAACTTCTAGGTCAAAATAATCAGTTTTAGTATTTTCATCAATTTTAAATTCAATTCTGTCAGATTCTTCTCCCAAAAGATCATATGATACATCAATGTCCTTTGTTTCTTCAGTGACTAAAATCTCATCATTTGAGTAATCAAGAATATCATAGACTACCTCCATATTTTTTATTTCTTCAAAATTTAATTCTTCATTATTATTATTAGAGTCTAAAGTTTCATATGTAACATACATTTCTCTTATATCATCAGTTAAATTGAAATCATCTTCAGATTTATAAGAAGACAAGTTTTCTTGATCATTTTCTAATTGTTCTTGATCTTTATATATAAAATCAGTACATAATTGTTTTTTTTCATGCGAATTCATTAAATCTTGTTCAATTTTTTGGTCGATCTCTAGTGTATGAATAATCTTTTTAGCTTCAATGTTTACAATTTCACTTTGTTGATCAGCAGGAAAACCAGTGGCAATTATTGTAACTGAGATAGAATTTTCA
>MDTD01013654.1_pt1 | contig 42441 bp, 39 predicted proteins | sample 811221 | NCBI WGS metagenome assembly MDTD01 (sample SAMN05326646, study PRJNA326480) | marine metagenome | isolation source: seawater | place: Pacific Ocean: South West | collected 2011
ATTTGTCGCTAACAAAATTCTCAACCGAGGGAGTCCTTGACTCAATTCCTTCACACTGAAAGGTCTAGGTCCTGTAAACGCTTTTCAAAATTTCGGCAATTAAACATCTTATTGACCCAACGACTTAACAAAATTGGCAAGGTGCCATATCTCCTCTTCACTCAACACATCCTTGTACGCTGGCATCAAATTCTTGCCATAATATATGTTAGCAGCAAATGTTTTAACTGACTTTCTCTTTGCAAGTTCTTGTAAATTCGCTGGTGGTTCATCTAAAGTTTTGGCAAGCTGACCATTGCCGCTGCCATCATTAGCATGACATTGTACACAATTTTTAGAGAATAACTGGGCACCTATTATAACTGTATCGGGGTGGCCTTCCATAGGGTTTTCACCCGCAATCATCATCATTTTGCGTAGGCTTGTACATGAACTTATTAAAAAATGATGGATAAATAAAAAACAACTCTAAAAAACATTATCAGACCCTTTCAAATACTATATCCCTTGGGAAATCCAAAATTGTCCGGGCTCCAAGGCTACAAATTCATTCTCTTTTAGATCAGCATCCCTGCTTTCTTGCCTTAAAAGATTTACGGGCTCATCAATGCTCTCCGCTGTCAGTTGAAATGTCCCAAAATGCATACCAATAGACTTTTTAGACTTCAAATCCTTATGTGCTTGCACGGCCTGCCTGGGGTCTAAATGAACTGGCCCCATAAACTCCCTGGGAGAGTAAGCACCTATAGGTAGCAACGATAAATCCATTGCACCGAACCTTTCGAAGGTTTTCCGGTAATGCCCTCCGTAACCGCTATCTCCGCCAAAATAAATCTTCCGATCAGCGACCTCTAAGACAAATCCTCCCCATAATGTTGAATTCCTATCCCATAAACTACGACCAGAGAAATGCTGAACCTCTACAAAATGAAGTTTAAATTTTTCAGAAATAGTAAATTCCTCCCACCAATCCATTTCTCTTACATTGTCATTAGTATTTATACGTTCTTTTACACCCAATCCGACAAAGATCTTAGGGTTATCCCTTTTAACCAACCTCTCAATGGTATCTAAATCAAGGTGGTCGTAATGGTCATGGCTAACGATAACCACATCTATCTTTGGCAATTTCTCAAAAGGTATTCCTGGCAGGTGAGCCCTTTGGGGGCCGAGAAAAGAAAGGGGACTACATCTTTTTGAGTACTGAGGATCAGTCAATATATTATAGCCACCAACCTGTATAAGTAGAGTTGCATGATTGATAAATGTCACTCGTATGTCAGAGTCATCAACCTTTATCGGTGGCTTTTGCCCTTCAGGAAACTCTACTTTATCTGGCCACTCCTCCCATTTTGTTGACATTCTCATCGTCAAAAACTTCCAAAAGGATTTAGCTGGAATCTCTCCCGTATTATGAAATTTTCCATCTTTAAAATGCATAGAGCTTTCCATTTTTCTAGTAACTGTCGCACAAGCAGAATTATTAAATAGAGTTAAAATCAAAAAAATATAGCTAACAAATTTCATTGTCCTCAGTTTCACCTATATTAAAATTGATAAGTCATTTTTCCCTTAATAAAAATATCATTCTTAAGACGTTGTTGTACGCCGCTTTCCTCAAACATACCTTCACCTTCATAATAGAAACGATCAAAGGCTAAACCTCCCGAAAAACTCAAAGAAAGCCCACGGGCCACAGGTGATCGTATTCCTAGAGAAACGGTTTTTTCTTCAAAAATCAGCCTATCATCATCATTTATACGATTTTCATGCATATAAGAGCGAACTTGATAGGTAAAATTATTGAAAATCTGAAGAGGTCCTTTGATTCCGATACCATAGTCATAACCAGCACTACTAGGACTCAGGAATAAACGAAACATTGTTTTCGGGGGATCAGCATAGCTCATAAATACAAAAGGAATTCCTAAAGTTACTGAAAAGCTTTTCGATGGGCGATAAACATAGGCAAATGCAGGGATCGGTATATTATTCAAAAATGGACGATTATTTGAGTAGTTGATAAATAAAATCCACTGAGATTCACTGCCGGGGCTAAATGCATAGGCGACGTTAGCAGATACAGTTGAATTTCTTGGTTCACCAAAAGGCTTATCGCTAGCAGAGCCATAGTCAATTGAGGTCACTAATGTGCTTTCATCGGAGTAATATTGCCGAAAACCTAAACCAAAAGATTCGTTCTTTAGCCGTCCATCAACTTGGGTGCTATCAGGTCCGATAATTAAATTTTCTAGGCCAGTATCTAAATGATCTCCTTTTGCGGAGAAAAACCAAATTGTTTTCTCGCCTTTGTAGAAGTTAATATTTAAATTTCCATCATAATTAACTAGCCGATTTTCTCTAGATTTCTTCTTATCATCTAATTGATTGGTGTCTGCCTGATAGTTGATTTCGATACGTCCTCTCGCATCTTGGCGGCTAAAAATCATACCCAATGGATTTGCAAAGGTAAGACTAGAAAAGAATAAAGAGGCAACTATAAATAACCCTCGCATTTTATTTACCCTTCAACATCGAGCCATCCGTTTTTTAAGTATTTTAACAAGCCTTTGGATCTAAAGATCCACCCTTGTTCATTCATTCCAGAACGTCCTTTTGTGTCAAAATGAGAAGTTTAAAACAAACAGTTGAATATTTCACTCAAATTCCGTAAATAATAAAACAAATACTATGATTATTCAAACAAATGTTTTAATATGATGGTGTTCCCAGTCATGGGTTTGGGGGAGTTTTAAAATGTCTTCTGATTCTTCAAAAAAAAATATCCTGAAAGAGGCAAATCGTTTATTTGCGGAAAAAGGCTATACAGGCACTTCTGTCAGAGAGCTTGCAGAAGCGGCAGAAGTCAATGTTGCTGCCATTAACTATCATTTTGGGTCTAAGCAAGGGCTGTTTGAAGCCGCCGTCAAAGATTTTACTCAATCGAAGCTCTCTATGGTCATGATGGTGCTTGAGCCAACGAAGACTTTAGAGGAGTTTAAACTTCGCATCACAATGTTTATGAAGCAATTTTTACTTCTGGCCTCAAATGAACATGAGGCTTTTAGAATGTTAAGTCGGAACCTTGATACTTTTGCAAAATTAGCCCCTAAAGATTTCAAAGCTATTTTTGTAAATATCCATAATCAGTTTCTAAAGTTTGTAGAATCCGCTCAAAAATCAAAAATCATTCGCCCAGACATTGATGCGGAAATTTTAACTCAGATTCTTTTTGGAGGCCTCATGGATTTGGCAAAAAACAATGAGTTGAGAAAAGCCGTTAATAAGAAGTCCATAGATAATGAAACTTTTCGAGACCAGTATGTATCAACTTTTGTAGATGGGATACTCAATGGCGTAGGAGTAAAAGATGCTTAAGGTTTTTTTAGTTTTTAGTTTAATTTGTACGCCAGCAATGGCCCAGGAGGTTGCACTTTCCCTGGATCAAGCTATTGAAAAGGCGAAAAATTATAGCCCTGAAATGAAACTTCAAGCCAATCAAATTGAAAAAATTCGCTTGGAAAAAAGAAGTGTTTTAGGAGAGGCCTTGCCCAATGTTTCAACAAGTTACAATGTAAACAATTATATTGATAAGCCTGTCATCAATGGCTTTTCACTCAACTCCAAATATGAGAGAACCTTTGATTTTACAATCAGGCAGGCACTTTTTCGCTTTGGATCGTTATCAGGCAGCTTAAATGCTGCCAGAATAGCTCTTGGGATAGCTAGCTTAGAAAAGTCAATGGTCGAAAGAGATATAACCTATGCAACAAAGGTTGCTTACTATTCAAGTCTACTTGCCAAAAAACAATTAGAAATTTCCAGTAGTTCTTTGCAAAACGCCAAACAAAACCTCAAAATTTTACAAAACTATTTTTCTTCAGGCCGTCCACCCCAGGGAGATTTAATTCGTCTTCAGGCAGATATTGCTTCAAGAAAGTCTCAATTAGAAGAAGCAAAATTTAACCAAGAGTTGGCTCATACACAACTTAGAACCCTCCTTGGCATTGATAATTCCCAACCTCTTCAGCTTACTGATGAATTTGAAAGTAACTATTCAGAAGTTAGTAAGCTACAAATGAGAAAGGACTTAGAAGAAAACCAACCTCAAGTGCAGGCGTTAAGAAAGCAAATTGAATATCAAGAAGAGCTTTCAAGAGTACAAAGGGCCAAAACATTGCCCCGCCTAGACGCTGTTTATAGCTTTAGTTCAAGTGACCGCAGTAATGGTGAAATTTTCGACAAAGATAGTAATGTCAGCTCTTCACTCGTGGGTGTAACTCTGACCTGGGATATTTGGAGTGGTGGAACAAATAGAGCGAACTATAAAAAGGCTCTTGCAGACAAAAATCGTGCAGAAATACTACTGTCACACCAAAGAAATCAACTTTTGTCACAGTTTGATGCAAAAGTTGATGAATACAATACTTTGCGTACAAACTTATTGAATGACAAGCAAAGTGTCAAACTAGCTGAACAAAGTTTTCGATTAAGCCAAAATAAATTCAAAACTGGTAAAGTCTCGGTAACAGACCTTAATAATAATGAAGCACTTCTCACTCAAGCAAAATTAACCCATGCACTTCATCAGTATCAGTTAGCAGAATCTTTGGCAACCATCCGAAAACTGGTTTCCTACCAAGCAGGAGAAACAAAATGAAGCTATTATCATTAAGATCACTTTTTTATTTTGGACTGCTCTTGCTTTTTATTGCAGCCATTGAATTTAAAAAATCTTCTATCGAAGAAGAAAAGGCAAAAGTTGTAGAAAGTGTTTTAGGGATACTTATTGAAGAGGGTGCCCCCGTTGAAATACGGACCATCGAATCTTCACATATCGAAGATATTTTAAAAGTTACTCTTTTTAAGTGCGGTAGTCAGTCTGCTTGCTTTTATAAAAGTCGAGCTATAGCTTCGCACATTCACCCAGGGATGAATGTTTTAAAATATCCCGAAGACTCTTTAATTGGTCGAGTTAAACAAGTTTCAAAGCAAGCTGACTACAAAAATGGCCTATATAAAACCGTGGTTTCAATTAATAACCCTGATAAAGACTTCAAAGAAAGTCCCAATCTCGTAGCAGAGGTTCTTCTTAAGAAAAAATCAAATGTATTTACTGTTCCCGTTGAAGTTGTAGAAATTGACTCCACTAAAAAATATATTTGGATAGTTAAAAATAGAAAGCCTGAGCGAATTGAAGTTGAAACAGGAATTCAAAATGAGAAAGAGATTGAAATAACAAAGGGTTTATCTGGTGGAGAACAAATAATTATTAAAGGCCTTAGCCAAGCCCATGAATATAATTATCTAAACATTGTCAACGAGTCTTCACAAAGCTCTCAACCTGAAAAGACAGAAAAGCCGCAGGAGAATATATGATTGGTAGTTTTGTAAAGCGTCCCGCTACAACTATAATGTTTGTCTTATTTTTTGTAATCTTAGGACTGGTTTCATTTATTGAAATCAATGTCGAGCAATCCCCTAGAATTGATCTTCCACTTGTGGTTGTGAATGTCGTATATCCTGGGGCTTCGCCGTTAGAGATAGAAACACAAGCCATTAAGAAAATTGAAGACTCTGTTGTTGAAATTTCAGAAATTAAAAAAATTGAAAGCCGCTCCTTTGAAAGTGCGGGCTATGTCATGGTTGAGTTTTACTTGACCGCAGATGTCAATAATAAGCTCATCGAGGTCAAAGATAAGGTAGAGGCGATACTTAATGAATTACCCGATGATATGGACCGTCCCATTGTTCAAAAGGTGGACCCATTCTCACAACCTGTTGTGGATCTTATTTTAACGAGCAAAACTCACAGTCCAACTGAGCTTTATGAGTTTGCGGATGTTAAGCTTAAAAATCAATTTAGTAAAATCACTGGTGTTGGACAGGTTGATATTTTTGGAGGAAGGGAGCGGCAGATTCGAGTCGAGCTGTTTCCTGATTTGATGAAGCAATACTTCATTTCTATTGATAAAGTTATTGAACAGATGAAGTCCAGAAATTTAACTGTCCCTGCGGGAAGTATTGATAGATCTCGCACAACTGTAGATGTTAGGTTCGAAGGTGAATTTGAAAGCATAGAGGAGATTGCAAACCTTCGTTTAACTACCTCAGATGGAAATAGTTTTCCACTTTCTCAAATTGCCAGAGTGTATGATGGGGCATCCGACAAAGACACGGGAGCCAGATTTAATGGACAAAATGTTGTCTCACTATCTGTTAAAAAAATTGCTGATGGTAACGATATTCGTGTGGCCAGTGGGGTCCGCAAATTACTTCCCCAGGTGAAGAGTATTCTAGAAGATGGAATGAGCCTTGAGATTGCACTGGATCGCTCAGAAGTCATCTCAAGAGAGACACAAAATACATTTAACAGCGTTTTACTAGGTATTATTCTAACTATTTTTGTTCTCCTCTTTTTTACAGGAGACTGGCGGGTCACTGTTATTTCCGCGATTGTGATTCCGACATCTATTGTTTCTGCAATGTTCGGAATGGAGAAAAGCGGTTTTACAATCAACTTTATTACACTTTTGGCAATAGCAACTTCGCTCGGAACACTCATAGCTAATGCAATTGTTATCATCGAAAGTATTTTGGAATACTTAGATCGAGGCGACAGCCCAGTTAAAGCGGCTGTTGATGGCACTAAGGCTGTTGTTGTACCTGTCCTTGCCGCTGGTGGAACCAACCTTGTTGTGTTTACACCAATTGCATTTATGGGAGGGTTGATTGGCCAATTTATGCTTCAGTTTGGTATGACAGTGGTCTATGCAACAATTTTTTCTTTGATTGCCTCATTTTCTCTGACACCAATGCTGTGTGCGTTGTTGCTCAGACCCAAGAATAAAGAGGCGAAGAAAAACTGGCTTGTTCAGACTTCAGAAAAATTTGTGAATTTTCTTTTAGCAGAGTACAAACTGTTTTTTGACACTATATTTCGCTTTCCAAAGACTTCAATCATAGTTGTAGTTATTCTTTTCATAGGTGCCTTTACTGTTGTTCCTTATGTAGGTAATGAATTTATACCTACCTCTGACCGAGATAGGTTAGAAGTTGTATTAACTATGCCACTTGGGACAAGAGTGGAAGAATCTGAAGAGGTCGCAAAACAGGTTGAAGTTTTATTCAAAGGAATGCCTGAAGTAGAATCTGTTCTCACTATTTTAGGTCAAGATGGTGAACAAAATGCTTCTGTCATCGCCATATTGGTGCCTGGAGCTGAAAGAAGTCGAGCAGATACAGACCTTATCGAAATCATTACTCCAAAATTGGCACGAATTCCAAATGCTGAAGTCGAGATAAAAAGAGGCGATGGTGGAGGAGGTCGTGCGAGCGGTGATATCTCTATAAATATCAGTGGAAATAACTATGACGAAATGGTTTCTTTGTCTCAAAAAGTCATGAAAGTAATGAAAGACTCTGGATATTTTAGATCGGTCACTTCATCATATAAAACACCCAAGGAAGAAATGAAATTCTTCCCAAATGCTTCAAAGATTGAAAAGTATGGATTAACTAGTGCTCAAATAGGGAGCATATTCCGCTCTTCTATTTATGGCGATGATACAAATATTTTTCGTGAAAATGGAGAAGAGTACGACATTGTTGTTAAAGTTGCAGATGAATACATCAATTCGACGGATTCAATGAAAGACCTTTTTATTATATCTAATACGGGTCTAGTTCCCGTCACAGAATTAGGTGATTTTAAAATGGCTAGCTCTGTACCAACAATACTAAGAAGAGATCGGCATAGGGTTATTCAATTAAACGGCTTTTTAGCAAAATCTACGGCGGGTGTTGTTCAGTCTGATTTAACAAAAGAAATAGATAAATTGTCCTTTAATGAAGGGGCTAGCTATGTATTTGTTGGAAACGCCGAAAGCCAAGAGGAGTCAGGGCAAGAAATCATGAAAGCCTTTTTACTGGCCATTATTCTGACTTATATGATTTTGGCTGCCATTATGAATTCCTTTGTTCATCCATTTACAATTGCAACATCCATTATTACATCCTTTTCAGGTGTATTTTTGATATTATTCTTCTTAGATTTTTCAATTAATATTGCCTCAATGCTTGGTTTTGTAATGTTAGTTGGGTTAGCTGTGAACAATGCCATTCTGATCCTTGAAGAAGTTGAGGTTGCCATAGAAAAGAATCCAAATATACCAATTCATGATGCCTTGTGGTTAGGTATCAAAATAAAATTTCGTGCAGTTCTTATGACTTCAGTCGCTATTGTATTTGGGGCACTTCCTCAGCTTTGGGATACAAATTTGGCGAAAGCTGCAATGGGAGCTGTTATTGTTGGCGGTGTTTTGGCCTCTATCTTTTTTACTTTCTTCTTAACTCCTCAAACATATTTTTATTTAGAGAGATTAAGAAGATGGGTCGCTAGAAAAGTAGGCTCTAAACCAAGTAACGAAAAAGAACAGGAATCACTAAATGCTAAGACTTATTCACCTGATGTACTAACTTAAAATAGTATAGATAATTCGAGACAGTAATTTGTCTTTGTATAAAAGAAATTTTGATAAAGGAGAGAAATATGCAACACATTTTACCAACACTTCCATTTGCAAAAGATGCTTTGATGCCAACATTCTCGGCTGAGACTTTTGACTATCATCATGGAAAACACCACAAAGCCTATGTTGATAAGCTTAATAATATGATTGTTGGAACTGAGTTTGAAAAAATGGAATTGGAGGAAATAGTTAAATCTTCAAGTGATGGCATCTTCAACAATGCTGCCCAACACTGGAACCATTCGTTTTTTTGGAACTGTCTTTCTGCCTCTAAAACAACTCCTCAAGGTCCTCTTGCTAATGCAATCAATGATACTTTTGGTTCTCTTGATGTATTTAATGACAAGTTTGTAGAGTCTGCCGTTGGGGTTTTTGGCTCTGGTTGGACTTGGCTAATTAAGAATAGTGATGGTTCAATAGCAATTGAAACCACAGCCAATGGAGAAACGCCAATAAAAAACAGTAAGCATCCCCTCTTGACAATAGATGTTTGGGAACATGCTTACTACATTGATTATCGAAATGACCGTGCCAAATATTTAAATACTTTGAAATCAGTTCTGAACTGGGACTTTGCTGGAAAGTGTTGGGAAAATTCGTTCAAGGTCTCAAACTAATTTTTTAGGATACAGAATGGAGAGTAAATCCACTGGTTCAGATGTTGTTTCTAAAAATACTACATCTTATTACGACCTTTCACCTCGTGCAGTTTTTGCAACGATGGCTGGAGCTATGCTTGCTATGTTTATGGCATCTCTCGACCAGACCATCGTTGGGACTGCAATGCCAAGAATTGTATCTGAACTACATGGATTTGAACACTACTCCGGAGTATTCACCTCTTACTTAATTGCTTCAACTGTGGTTTTACCCATTGCCGGGAAACTCAGTGATATTTATGGTCGAAAGTTTTTTCTCCTTCTAGGAATTATTTGGTTTGTGATTGCCAGTGTTCTTTGTGGTGCCTCCCAAAGCATTATTCAGCTCATTGCATTTCGTGGGTTGCAAGGTATGGGAGCCGGAATTATGCAGGTTATGGTTTGGTCGGTTATTGCTGACCTATACCCTCCGGCCAAACGTGGACGAGTCATGGGCCTTATGGGGTCTGTTTTTGGTTTATCCAGTGTAATTGGTCCACTCATAGGTGGATATCTCACAGATGGTCCAGGTTGGCGTTATGCATTCTATGTCAATGTTCCCGTTGGAGCACTAGCTACATTTATTATGGTGCTTTTCTTTCCTCATATTCGACCGAAGAAAGAAGAGGGATTTAAAATTGACTATGCAGGCTCTCTTGCTTTAGTCACAACCCTCGTGCCTTTTTTGCTAGGACTAAGCATGGAAGGCCCAGCCTACCCCTGGACCTCACCGACAATACTCTCACTTATGGCTATTAGCTTGGTCTCTGGTTTTATTTTTTTTCGAATCGAATCTACAGCAAGTCACCCAATTCTACCGCTTCAACTCTTCTGTAATTCGGTTTTCTCAGTTTCCGTAGTTGCTGCCGCATTAAGTGCTGTTGCAATGTTTGGTGCAACTCTTTTTATCCCACTTTTCGTTCAATCAGTATTAGGATCAACTGCTACTGAAAGCGGAAAAATATTAATGCCTTTAACAATTTCTCTCGTTATAACTGCCACAATATCTGGACATGCAATTTCAAAGTTTGGAAAATATAAACCTTTTGCTGTGCTTGGTATGGTTATTACGACCATTGGACTTTATTTAGTATCAATGATGAGCGTGACAACCACCTATGAAACAGTAATTACTAATGCAGTTATTCTAGGTATTGGGCTTGGAGCCGCAATGCCTGTATTCAGTGTTTCAGTCCAGAATGCCGTAAAACATCAACTTGTTGGCACAGCAACATCAACTCTACAGTTAATGCGAACTGTGGGTGGCTCTTTAGGGGTAGCTTTATTTGGCAGCATTTTGGATAACCAATTTGGCCCAAGTTTTCGTCAAGTGATTTCTCCTGAAGTTTTTTCAAAGATTCCTCAAACTATGCTTTCTCGCCTAAATAATCCACAAACATTTTTGGGGGCAGAGTCTTTCGATCAACTGGAGTCACTGTTTTCTCATGAGAACATAGTCAATAAGATGGAGTTTCTCGGCTCCGTTCAACAAGCTGCAAAAATAGCTCTCTCTAATTCTCTTCATCAGGTTTTTATTGTAGCTACGGGAATTATTTTTTTAGCAACCATGTTGACCCTTTTTCTAAGAGAAATTCCGCTACGAGAAACTAATCATCCAGAAGAAGTTATGAAGGAGATCTTATGAATTCAACATCAAATAAAAAAATTCGACTTGGATTAATCTATGGAAGTACGAGGAACGGGCGTTTTTGTGATATTGTTGCAAATTGGGCTGCAGAACAAATTCGGCTACGTTCAGAATTTGAACTAGATCTAATTGACCCTCTAAAGTTTGACCTACCAGCTCATTACACCAAAGAACCTCTGCCAGGAATTGTCTCTCTTAAAGAGAGAGTTGAGCAGGCTGATGCATTTCTTGTAGTTGTCCCAGAGTATAATCATAGTTTTCCCGCATCAATCAAGCACGTCATTGATCTTCTTTTTACGCCTTGGGCAGCAAAAGCTATTGGTGTTATTTCATATGGTGGACATTCAGGAGGCTTTAGAGCGACGGAACAGCTTCGGTTAGTTTTTGCAGAACTTCACGCAATAGTGATTCGAGAGTCCGTTGCATTTTCTGGGGCTAGGAATCTATTTGATGACAAAGGCAAACTCATTGAGCCAGAACGCTATTTGTCAACTATGAGTAAGCTCCTGGATCAATTATATTGGTGGTCAAGTGCTCTTATTGAAGCTCGCTCAAAAACACCCTATCCGCCTGTGACGCCGTAAGTTCCTAAAAGTAAAACTTAACTGGGGGAGGGTACCTGTTAGATAAATGACTCAATTCAAAGCTATTGGCTCTTCGCAATTTTTTTCAAAAAAAATTCTATTTCATAGGTCATTTCAGACCAAAACCAATTCAAAACTCTTTTACTCAACTTTTAAAAATCTAAGCAATATCAAAAGCTTAAAACCTGACCATTTAAGTCTGGTTTAAAAAACAGAATATTACTCAAAGTACTTGAAATTACTCAATAATTTCAGGCTATTGGCCATCCTTGATTTTAGTCTAGCAAATTTGGTTCAATTTAATAAGTCCATATCTATCAGATATCATTGGGGATTTTTTACTTTGGTAGACGCACAGGACTTAAAATCCTGGGTCCCTCACCGGACGTGCCAGTTCAAGTCTGGCCCGGGGCACCATTTAAATAGCTGATCTCAGATATCCGATAAAATTTACTTAGAGTGTTAAGTCTTGTGTCACTTTGGGACCGAATAAAAAATTCCTGGTGTTAAATGGCCCTATCAATTCCCAGTCGACATAACGGTTGGTTGTGCAGCTAGAGCTTGTCTGGCGAGGCTATCTCGGCTTTTTCCGTATTCTAAACCGAAACCCATGAAAAGGTTTGAGCAATTTATCGCGAGATTTTCAAATCTGACACCAAAATGACTCCAATCGGATCTGGCACAAGCCTTGCTGAAGGTAAATCATCTGAACAGGAATGGGGAAAAATGAAAAGTTTAAATAAAATTTTGGTGGTGCTGTTGGCGAGTTTGCCCATCGCAGGAATCAAGCGTCAAAGTGACAATTCATCGAACGGAAGTGGCAATCTATTGATCTTTCAAGATGAAGACCTGGTCGCGGAAATCTCTCGCCAAACCGGTTTGACATCTCATGAGTCTGAACATCTCTTGAAATCGCTAAATCGCGAACAAAAGGAAATCCTATATAAGAGTTTGAAGGAGAAGCCTTTTCGTCTGAGCAGTTCCAAAATGCTTCCTATTATGGAAGTTTGAAGAGTATGAACTTTACTTTGAATTTAGGATATAAATGCAACTACGAGTGTTCGCACTGTTGCAACAATTCTGGTCCCAATAGAAAAGAACGTCTCTCTAAGAACGATATTTTAGAGATATGCGATTATATCGCTAGGGAAAAGCCAAAATGGATATCATTTCTAGGGGGCGAACCTACCCTATACATCAACCAGATATCAATTTTGTTGGATAGGATATTGGCATTCAAGGCACCCTCTAAGGTCTCTATAACCACGAATGGATGGTTTTTTTTAAAGGATACCATTCACACAAAGTATATATTGAGACAGTTGGAGCGCGTAAACAGAATTCAAGTTTCAATTGATCGATATCATCCAAACGCCGAAATGTTAATTTCCAATCTGCAGAACAGAGCGGATGATTGTAATCTTTCATCTAAAATTGAAATTGTATCTGTATGGTCCAATGCCGAAGATTTGATTTGGCTCGCAAAAATCAATTTAAAATTAAGAAAGTACAAAATCAGTATACAAGAGGGCGCGCCATCAGGAAGAGCAAAGATATCTAAAAATTATTTGAAAAGAGAAATTCCTCGTCCTCAGTTGCAGAACATGGCGTGTCCAAACTTAACCCAGGTCGCATATCATCCAAATACTGGATTTACGAAATGTTGCGGGCCATTGGCGAACAAAGCTTCGTTGAAAAAAATAATTGGATCTGAAAAATATCGAAATTTTGTGAATTTGAGATTTACTCGAAATATAGAAAGAAAAAAATTATCGGAGTTGGCATCTGAATATAATGTGGACTTGTCGAATGAGACGTTCTCGCATCCGTGCGAGGCATGTGAATATATCTTTTCGAAATGTGTAACTGACAAATTGATGGAGGTTGTTTAGGTGAGTTTTTTAAAAGGAATATCCGAAATTGAAATAAGTGATATCGAAAAAGCTGATGGCCGGAAAATTCACTTTTCAAATGCGGATTTGAAAATGACGGAACTAAACCCTGCTATTGAGGACAAATATTTTCCTCAATTTACTTATTTGGGAAAATCTTCGTTTTTGGAGAACTACCTAGGTTCGTTGAATAGAGACCCAAAGGTTACCAAGATGCCCAAAGAGGTTGCATATGTTCTTGGCCCGGAAACATGTGAAAAGTATTTTATTAAAAAGTGGGAGGAAAAGCTCGGCCCCAATATCGCAAAAATGTTTAGAGACGCGTGTGCAAAAGTCTTTGATGAAGATAATTCCATTTTTTTTGAAGTTGATGGTGTTCCGATCGGAGGTGTTTGTATCCAGAAGGAGGATTTCTGCGAGTTTCCCAAGTTGGATATAATTAGGTGGGTGTGGGTGGAGCAGAATTTGCCTATTGAGATTAAGCTTGGCGTTCACGCTGCGATCACGGAGGGAATATTGGGAATGGTTGGGGAAAATGTTGCGGGAGGAATATTTAGTCACAATATCCCGTCCATCAAGATTGCTGAAAAGTTGGGATTTAGAATTAGATGCGCTACATTTTTGCCTTATTAGGGTTTCTTTCTCTATCTAGCTTTGCTCCTGAATTTGATGATACTTGGGATGTTTTTCTTATGGGCATTCCAAAAGAAGTATCAATAAGGCAGTCCCACATTAATTCGGTTAAATATATTTTAAAACAGACTCATAGGCCAATACTCATAAGAAAACATGATTCCACATTTACTTCAGAGATACTGAGCTCTTGGGAACGATCTCCAAGTCAAAAGGAGTTCAATTTTTGTTTGCGACCCGGCCTCCATTTTCCAAATGGAAAATTGTATTCGGTTCATCGATTACGGCAGGATATTGAAACGATAATCAAACTTAAAAAAAATATCCAATTCGAAGTAAAGAGACAGTCTAATTGTTTGCACTTTAAGTTATCGGCACCCATTCCAAATTTGCCAAACGAGCTTTCTAAATTGAAAAATGCTCCGACGGAGCCATCTTTCATTGGGAATTTCGAAGAAGGGCTAGGAGAATTTAGGTATGTGCAAAGCTCTCCAAATGAAATAGAGCTTGAGAGAATTCGTCATTCAGATTCAGGTTTCAACAGGATAAAATTCCATGATTTTGAATCCTCAAAGGATAATATCGACTGGTTCAGTGTTGAAGATTTTAATCGGATCTCGATTGAATTAATTCCAGATGAAATTAAAAAGGAATACCTTCGCTATTCAGTCTCTCTACTTCAGACCGCTATTTTAATGATAAATCTTCAGAGCATAGATGATCGACAAAAAATATATGGTTGTTTGGATGTAAAGAAGTTTCGCAAAGCATTCTCTCCGGGGCAAGAAGAATTCTCCGATACTCACACTGTGATTCCTTCAGGATTGGGCGGCAGGCGTATTCATATGCCCAATCGCAATTGCAAAGGATCATTCTCTGATTTGTCTCACGCAATAACGTTTTTGAATTGGAAAGTTTCAAGCTCAGATGAACTTCGAACGTTCTTCAAGAGATTTGGTGCTGGGAAAATTAAAGTTAAGGACATTTCTGCAGGTGAACTCGCCATGCTCGGGCAATCCCGGTCAAAGGATTTTGATCTGATGGTCGTAGGTGTCTCTGCGGATGATGCCAGTGCGATCGAGTTGTATGAGTCGATCTTTGTTGACAATCATGGGATGTTTCGAGAGGTCCCAATGAAAATCCGACAGCTTGTAAGACAGCTCAAAGTAGGTTCGCCCAAGGCTAAAGAAAACTCTTTGGTGGAGCTTGAAATAGAGATTGCTCGTCAAGCCCTAATCCTCCCAATTTTCGAAACTTCTAGGGATATCTACTATCCAAAGCGAGTGGATCGAATAACATTTGGAAGACAATTTTTGGAAATACCTTTGGTGGAGGACTTAAAGTTGTGAAGTCTCTGAGGTATTTTGTTAAATTTGGATTCAAGAGAAATATTCTCGTTGTTCTTGGGATCTTTATTGTTTTCCTTGTTTTTGATTCGATTCTCACGTCGGTGAAGACAGTTTCCCAGATTGAATCGGACTCGTTGGCACAAGTTGATAGTCTAGTTGTCGAGATAAACAATAGTAATGTTTCGGGTTTTTTAGATTTGCTGGCCTCATCAATGCTAAAGAATGGCATTGTTAATTTAAATATTTATACAGACGCATTTGGTGATTTTAAGAATTTTTCAATTGGTGAACATTTCAATTTAAATGGACTCTTGGTTGAGAAGAGATTTTTGCTTCGTTCTAATGGCTTCGATCTAGGAGAAGTCACCTATGATTTAGATTTGCTCTCTATTTTCCGTGAATCGTTTAGGGAAAATCTAATGGTTCTTCTGCCACTGTGCTTGGTTGCTTTAGGATTATTGTTGTTTAGTAATTCCACGTTTATTGGCGCCTTTCACGAAATAGAGCGGGTTTTGGAAAGGTCCTTTTCGGCCAAGAATGATTTAGATATGGAATCCTCTTATTTTCAAGACAGCAAGGATGCTCCTGAATTTGCTAAAGTATTTGGAGATCGAATTATTCGTTTGGTAAGAGACAGGTCTGAAAAAGAGAGGCAGTTAATTTCCAAGGAGACCTTATTTTTGCTAAGTCGGCAGGTCGCCCATGATATTAGATCGCCTTTAATGCTCTTGAATACGATTTCTAAAAAAACCGGTTTTGAATCGTCTAAGGATCAGATTTTGTTTGAGTCTGCGATTGATCAAATTCAGGGGATCGCATCAGGGCTCCTTACAAGCAGTCGAAGTAAATTTGTCGCTTCAAGCGCTACTGAGGTGGAGAATGATGTGTCTATTGATGATAATTCTAAGTCATTTGACGTGGGCGCAGTATCTAAGGCTGCCGTAGAAGAATGGGAGCTTATAAATAGTGGGTGGAATGTTGATTTTACAGATGATTCATCGTCTGCAAGAGCTATTGGTTGTGAGGTTGGATTTCGGAGAGTGTTAACGAATTTATTGAACAACAGTATGGAAGCGAGTCTCGAGTTTAGATTAATCGCTATGGAGATTGTCCAAGGGAATGATTACGTAGAGATAATTTTAAGGGATAGGGGTTGTGGTATTCCTCAAGAGTATATTCAAAAAGTTCTTTGTGGATATTCTTTCGGGAAGTCAGAAGGCAACGGATTGGGTCTTCCATTTGTTAAACGCACGATTGAATCATGGGGTGGACGCATCAATGTCTTTTCAGAAAAGGGAAGAGGGACCACCATTAGTTTAAAGCTCAAGAGGTGTGTTTAGTTTAGTGGACGTGGTTGGCAGATTTGCACTATTCACTTGGACGCATCATCCTGAATCGCAAGTCTAAGTTCAAAATCCAATTTTAAGCCACCTTCAGTGGAATTTTATTTTCAAGCGCTACGATAATTTTAACCAATAGCTCAATAGAAAGACTGTTCTCTCCAAGATTTGAGATGCGAGTGATCCTGGCTCGGGAAGTCCCAACCTTTTCAGCAATAGCTTCATGGGTGAGTTTAGAATTTTGAATACTTTTTGCGGCGAGTTGATATAGTTTGGATTTCAATTCCATGACCACAGCATCAACTTCACTAAGGCCCAAATCTTTGGCCAAGGCTTTTGCTTCTTTACTGAGTTTCATCGATCAGTCTCCTTAATCTTTTTTTAGCGGTATCTATTTCTTTTGGTGGAGTCTTTTGAGTTTTCTTTGTAAAGGCGTGAGGAATAAGAATTTTTCCTCTATCAAAGAGAACATAAAACACCCGATAAATACCGGCACCATCTTTAATTCGCAGTTCAAAGGCCGATGAGTGAACTTGCTTCATCGGTTTTGATTGCGGCATTCCAAGGTTTCTACCTTGTTGAAGAATCATAAGGAGAGCGCCAATTTCTTTGCGGACATCTTCAGAAAATGCGCGTACAGTGTTCTTAGCTGACTTATTCCAGATGACCTTCGTCACAAATCTACTGTGCTAAAAATAGCACCTAAAGTCAAGAGGAAATTAGCTCAACAACAATCGCATCACTGGAGCATCGGCTGTAGCCGAAAACTTCCTAAAACTACCCCCGAGAGCGAAATTGAAAGTCTTGGGGTCAGTTCGGTTGAATGACTAACGGCTCTGATTTTTTTAAGTCATTTTAACCATTTGGAAGGCTGAATTTTAGACGCACGATCCATTAGGGCAGGGCTTAAAATCCTGGGTCCCTCACCGGACGTGCCAGTTCAAGTCTGGCCCGGGGCACCACTTAAATAGATTCGTTTTAAATCCAAGAACTCGTTCAAATTACGTCTCCTCGATAAAATTCACCGTTGGCCCCGAGGCTCGCCGACTTATTTTGGAGAGGAAGGTTTCCTTTCTTTATTTCAGAATCGCAATATTTCACGGTCTCCCGTGTTCCATTTTACATGAGTTTCGCAGGTCTAATGTCTCATTATGGATATATGAGAGATAATTATTTTGAGAATTCAAGGTGCTTCGTTATCCTATACCTAGAAATCCAAGGTATAGGAGTCCAAGATGTTGATAGATAAGGAACTTATAAAAGGGTCATCGAAGACGGTCATCTTACAGCTCTTGAGTAAAAAAGGCATGCATGGCTACGAGCTATCTTCTCAGATAAAATCTTTAACCCAGGGAGCGATTGAAATCTCAGAAGGGACGATCTATCCAACGCTACATTCATTGGAGGCTGATGGTTATATTGAGTCCCAATGGGCAGAGTCTGAGGGGAAGCGCAAAAGGAAGGTTTATAAAATAACCTCATCCGGAAGAAAGCTTTTAAAGGAGAGGAAAGCATCGTGGAATGATTTTTTGAAGGCTATGCAGTCTCTTCTTCCGGTCAAATCAAATATTTTGGAGGCCTAATGAATAAAAAATTCCGAAGCTATCTGAAAGATGTTTGTGTGGAGGTAAAAAACTGGGACCTGAAAAAGGAAGTTTATCGTGAGCTTCGATCCCATTTGTTGGACCTATATGACTGCGAAATAGAAAACGGGAAACCTCACAGTGAAGCAATAGAAACCGTCTTGAAAACAATGGCTCCAGCAAAACGTCTTGGAAGAAAGATTAACTTAGCCAATCGAACATGGTTCTGGAGATATCCGCTCATAACATTGTCATTTTCATTTACAGCACTTTGTTTAGTGAGTTTGATTTTTTGTACTCACTATCTCATTTCTGAGTACATGTATCCTCGACTCATCAACAATCTGAGTTTTTCTGAACAATCCCAAAAGTACTTTATAAAAGATTTAAAATTGCTTTCGGCTGATCCGATTTTTCCTGAGACAACAAGAAGTCGCAATGCTGCAGATTTCTTAAAGCTTCACATTTCTGGATTGGTAAAAAAAGAGGGTCTTTTAACCGACTATGAATCCCTGAATGATTTCATGTCCCGGAAGCATCGGGGATGGAGAGACAAAACTCGTTTTTTAGAGCTTCTAAATGATCCAGAGATTTTTAGATTTGATGCTACCTGGATAACTCACCTCGATAAGTATGACCATTTAGACATTACAAAAACCGAAGAGTTCAAAACTCATATGGTGGGGATTCAACGGCAGAATGGTATCAAGAAAATTGGAAAGTGGTCCTCTGCTCCTATTTTAAACACAAACGAGTTGAGTCAATGGGTTCTCATATATGTGGCCCAGGAAGCCAAAAAAGGAAATGTGAGGGTTGGTTTAAAAAGGCTTCGCCATGTTGCCGGCCTAATTAACAGCAATGAGATTTTAGTGGATCATGCTGTCGCAGCAGAAGTTTTAAAGAGGGAGGGGGTCATCGCACGAAATCTTGACCTCAAAGATTGGCAAGCTGTTCCATTGGGTTTAATTGAAGCCTACAAGCGAGTCAGTTGGGGGTGGGCAGACATTGTTCAAAAAAGCTATTTTGAGGGACAGTTCCCAGATTATTTGAAGGAATATGCCACCCCTTCAAATGGATTTTGCTCAGGAGTCACTGAGTACTCTCTGGGTCTGAATGGACTCAGTGATTTTTTGACTCCAAAAGTTATTTTTGAGCCGGATTATTCTCAGAGAGTTTCTAAAGCCAATAAGTTGGCCAGACGCTTTCTTAGGAGATGTGGAAAGATTGAAGCCTTTCAATCTCTTTTGGAGCCTACAGGAGAAGGCCAGAATCCTTTTTGGGATAGTGATATGGCCCAGACGTGGTTCGTAAATACTTTTGAGATTTCAAAATATCTCCCCAATCCAAGTCGAATTCCCTATGTCAGAAGATTGGTTGTATTTTATCTAATGAACTATGCCACTCCCGAATACGAACAAGTTTATATTCGTCTTCATGAAGAGAATAAAGAGATCTGATCCCTAGATGCATTAATTAGGAAAGAGGGGTATCTGATGGTCACAGCAAATTCCGTGATCCACTTCATATTGATTTGAACCGCCGAAATTTGACGATAGATTTAAAAGAGGCCCGCAAGAGCATTGATGACTCTTCGGATTGTAAGGGTGGATTTCTCAAAGAGTTGGAAGATCTCGGTGAAAACACTGACGTTAAATATTTTGAAGTGAACGATGGAGATTGTGGAGGAGTTCCTTCCTACGTTTTAAAAGGATATTGCAAACTCACAAATTAAAACGGGGACCATGCGAGACCTAAAAAAATCACTAGGATGTAGGTCTCGCTCAATGGGGCTCGCCCATCATGTACTTGAAAGTTTAGGGACTCGATACGCTGGGATAGTAAGATCCAGAGCAGGTACAAGTCTCGCAGCCATATGCGTTGATCTCGCACTTTAAGGAGCCTGTGACACAAAGCGATGGTTTGTAATTATCGCAAGATTTAGTAGAGCGCTCTGGGGCCGACGAGCAAGCGCATATAGAAGTAAATGAAAAGATGAGTGCCACGCGCATCCACATAGGCTGTTTAAACCACTCTTTTGGAGGTATGTCTAAGCCAAAGTCACATGAGTCGCCAAATTGCCCAGAGGGAGCCTCTGGATAATCCTAAAATGGCAGAGCTAGCTGCCGCGAAGAGTCTTTATTGCGCTGTAGGGTAGGGCTGCTGAATGGGGTGTGGGGCTGCTCTGCTCTGTTAAATGAGGGGTAAAAGAATCGAAACCAGTGTGCCTTTTCTTGCTGTTGCAGTGACAGATCTCCTTGGCCTAAGCCCAGAGGTCCAATCTTTTGAAAATGGACGTCTCATAATAAAGTTACCTAAAAACCAAATGATTTTGTTGGCAGGGCAAATTTGGCTTGGAAAATAATTTTATGGGGCTCTACTCTTACTGTAATATCTTATGTAGCTCTTCAAATTTCTAATGCCGAAAAAGGAGTGATGCCTGTGGAAAGCCTCGTTTTTTACAATGCTATCAGCGCTCCTCCAGACTCTTTTGACCCATTGGACTTCGATGCAGCAAACAATGTTTTTTTGGGTCGCCTTTTATATGCAACTCCGCTTGAATTTGATTCAAATGGATTATTGACCTCTTCTGTTTTAGATAAATTTGAATACCTTGCAGAAAACAAAACTCTTCAATTTCACTTAAAAAGCAATCTTCAATATGAAAACGGAGAGCCAATTCGAATCGAAGATGTTGCTTTGGCTATCCAACGGATGGCCCTTTCTCGTCCGAATTTTCCTGTTATTGAAAAGATCTCTGGATTAAAAGGGTGGCTTCAACAAAAGTATCCCTTAAAAGGTGATTTGTCGGGTCTTCATATTGATGGTGATATTTTAACGATTACCTTTGATGAAGCGGTTGAACACCCGCTCTTTCGATTTGCGCTCGAACTTTTTTCAATTATTCCGTCGTCCTCCATCGATCTCGAGACAGCGAAATTGAAGGGTTCTCGCCCACCTGGATCAGGTTACTATAAGTTGGTCTCTGGAGATTTAGGGCAAAGGAAATGGGAGTTTGAGCGTCGTAATGATTCCCAGAACCTCGGTATGCCCCAGAGAATCGAAATGGATGTGCAAAGTTGGTCGGATGCTTTGTCGTCTGCGGCTCGTCGTCGGCCACAGTTTTCAGTTGTAGCTGGATTTGGTGATGTCTATTTGGATCCAAGCTTGAGTTCTGAAATTGAGAAAATGAATTTCAAGACTGTTGCAACCCCAGATGCGTGGCATATGGTCATGAAATTAAATAGTGAGAATGGCGGTTTTCAAAAATTAGAAGCTCGCAGAACTTTTATAACAAAACTTCGATTAAAATTAAAAGAACACTATCCCAAAAATGTGAAATTGGAAGAAAGCGTATTTTCAAAACTTCTCCAAGGGTATGTTGACTATTCTGATGGTAAAGGAAGTCCGTCTCCTTTGGATACATTGTCTAAAGATATAGTAAAAGAAGCTTTCCCGAGTGGTCTCACATGGGTAGGGCAAGAAATGAAATTGCCAGCTATTGACGATTCAATTTCGGAAACGTGTTTTTATTTTGGAATCGATTGTAAAAAGTTGGTTCGTTCAGAAGCCGTTGGTAAGCACTATGATCTTTTTGTTGGATTGACTGGTTTTTGGTCCTACGATCCTTACGGCGACATTAAAATGTTATTTACTCCAAATCTTCACAAGCAGCTTCAAGATATTGCTAAGGATCAAAAGGTTCAGAGTATGTTGACGGATTTGAACAGTCCAAAGGTTGAAGAGAAATCCGATCTTGCTAAGAAATTAGACAAATATCTCCATGACCAATATATTTACAATGTCGTCGCTCATTTCCCATTTGTCTTCGCGTACTCGGATTCCTCTGCGACCGGAGAAGGCATCCCTCAGTCTGGAACGTTGCCATATCCTTGGATGTTTGCTCGATGATAGTCATTGATCGATGGATCAATCGCTACCGTTCCAAAATCATTTCCACTGAACTTAAGCGAATTGGCAAAATGCCTAAGCTGGAGTTTTCTTTGCTGGGTCCATTTTTGAATTGCACGGCGTCTTTTAATCAAGATGAACATTGCGGGATCGATGTTGATGCAACTTGTGGAATGTCCAGATCGTCGGAAATTGCCCTTTCTAAGGCCTTGGTAGAGTTTGTTGAAAGAATGGCTGTAAGAGAACATGTTGGAGCAAAGGGCATGGGAAACAAAACATCAGACGGGTTTGCGGCGTATCCCCGGATACTTTCCCTAAATTTCAAAAAGAATGCGAGAGAAAATGCACTGAATGAGGCAATTGAGAGATACTCTTGGATGCGGTGGTGGCAGGACTCGAAAATTGGCTTTCGAATTTTTGAGGCTCCTGATTCGATATCGTCAGATTTGCAAAGAAATTCATTTGTCCAATCAGATTGTATGATCGAAAGGATTTTTGTCGTCGAGCCACATATTGAAGGAGCAAAAGGGAGTCTAAAAATTTTAATCGCGAAATTGGCAGGTCGAGGATACGTAACGGGAGGAGCTTTTCATCAAAGTCATCAAATTGTGATGGATCGTGCCCTTGGTGAGCTTATGCGGCACTACATAGGATATGTGCAGTTGTTGCGTGTAAATCGTGAAGTGAAAAATCTAGATTGGTACAATGGTCGTTTGGAATACTTTGCCTCAGGTGAGGGGAACTTTCTTGTGGAAAATAGATTGTCGATCGGTTCACCGGCAGAAATCGTTCTCCCTCCGATTTACTTTGATAAAGAAATAAACCACCGGTTATCTGATTCTGTTTACGTACACCGCTGTTTGTTTGAGAATCAGCAGGAATTTTTAGATCACCGAAAAGATATTTTCTGTCTGTAATGGTCTAATAATTTATCAGCTTATTGGATGTATTGAGGAACGACTTAATCTAGTTCAGTGGACGTGGTTGGCAGATTTGCATTATTAACTTGGACGCTTCATCATGAATCGGAAGCCTCAGTTCAAAATCCAATTTTAAAAGAACTCTATTTATTCCTATTTCACTACGAGATTTGGAGCGATATGGTTTAAGCAATAATCGGAAATGGTTTTATCGTTTTTTAAAGCTGCGCTTAGGCAAATGTCCCTTATTGATTCTGTCATAATCGGTGTCGCGTCAATGAGATCGCTCATTCTTTTAAGGTAAGACAATGCTTTAGAGGAACTCACACTTCCTAACGCGTATCCTCGTGAGATATTTTCTGAGATATATCCGTAGACATAACCGAATGTTTCTTCCGGGTTGTAACCACTACCATATAGGCTTTTTGCGGCATGCTCGGCCCATTTTTCATCCAAGTATGCAATTGCATCAAAAATCTCATTGAGCTTCTCGGATAGGGATTCTAGAGTCTCTTTCGGTGCGTTTTCCAATGTGAGGCGAATATCATTTTCTATGGCCTTGTAATCTGACTTTCTCCGGATGTCAGTTGACTTAATAGCGTCTACCATATGTTCGATAACCTTTTCCTTTTTTTCTTTTGAGAGTCTCAGACCAGCTTCTAAAATTTCTCTTCGGACTTCAATGAGCTTTCCATATCTTCGTGAATCAGGCCGCATTTGTTTTAACAGTGCCGAAGATGATTCTAGAAGGAGATCAATATCTTGAGAATTTTTAACTTCCTTAAAAATAGAATAAGCCACGTCTAAGTTTAGATTAAGAGGGAGGAGCTCAATGGCAACTCTCTTTGTAGGAGTGCTCAAAGATTCAAAATCATACCTAAATTCTAGCTGAAAAGCCTTTAATATATCCTTTTCCGCTTTGGTTTTATGGACGCTTTTGTAAATCTCGACAATTTTATCAACAGTCTTTGGATTGAGATTGTTTCTTGAAGCTTGATAGATAGATTCTTCAAAGGTGTACCAAGCATATTCGGGGCTCTCCTCAGTTAATTGAGATCCCAGTTGAAGCACCAGATCCTGAGCCCGCTGTGGTGAGATTTGAGTTCTTGATTTAAATTCATCAATGATATGCGTTGGCTCAAGCCAAAGCCAAGACCACTTGGGATCAACGAGATTGTGTATCAAGGTATCATCGCTAAATGAGGCTGCTTGCTTCTTGTAACCCTCTGATGTGTCTGAAACAAGGTCGCCAAAGACGCCAGCATGGGCCGAATTTGCAAACACTGTTAACGTTAAACTGAATAAAAGTTTTTTATACATAGGCCCTCCAGCATGAGTGTGCTTCTTCAAGATTCATGCTCAAATGCTTGCTCTTTAAGTGCCTGCAAGCTCCTCAAAAGTAACTTTTTCTGGCGGGAGGTGCCACTCTAGGGCACCGAATCGGCCGAATTCCCTATAAAGCCTGGTACAGACGGGCAGAGGTCCTCATGCGATGTTTTTGATTCTTATTGGCACTGGTTTTGCTGTCTGCAATCCTCTAGGAGAAACCAGATGCATAATAAGTTGGCGTTGCGAGTGACCTTTCCTTTAATCTTCCTTTTATTAAGTTCAAATTTTGCTTTTGCTTTTGGAATTGAGAAATACGTATGCCCAACGATTTCGGCAAAGGACAAGGGCAATGATAACGGGAAAGGTATTTTAACGCTTCTGATGATTCCGGGTAAGGAGATGTCCTTTTTTGAGCGAGTAATTGTATTTGGAAATTTAGTCAGTGTGTCTCAAGAGAAGATGACTGCCATAAGAGTCAATATGTTCTCATTGCTCATTGATGGGAGGCCAAATCAGTTCATTGATTTTCTCGAGAATGTTTCTCCGGGGATTCGCGCTGACCTGGATGAAAACGTGAGCAACGCTAGATCTCTTTGGATCAATGGGAGGGTAAGTTATAGTGGGGTGAACAGTGATGGGATGTTTGACTTCACGGCTTTGCCAGCTAAAGCAAATCTAATTGTGCCAATAGATGTTGCTACGAAATCAAGTGATGTTTTGGAATTTCTTGCGACTTTTAAGTTTGAGTCCTTTACTGGAATTCGAGCCAGCAATTTAATCCCGGTTGTTAGCCAAGTCACAGTGAAGTGTAAAAAAGTTGAGGGTTATAGTCAGCAGGAGCACTCGGCATGGGCATCTACGGTTGATGACATAGAAGATGTGGAGATTGAGATTCTGCCAGGTCATGCTATGATTCCTGCCCTTACAGAGCAAGGTGATCTTATTTATGTACCTTCCTCCACTTTTATGCACGCCGTTCGTTTGATTTCTGAAAATGGGAGTTTTATCACTTCGGAGAACCTTATTACTATTGGGGGTATCGCAGGAGGAGGAGCGTTACTTTTAAAGTACGGACGTTCTTTGAGTCCAGCAGGTGCGTTTCTCTTAGGACTCGGGTTGTCGCCCGTGGCGGCAAGTGAGTACTGCGATATGTATTCAGGATCAGATGGAATTGAGCGATTTTTAGCTCTATCTGCTGACCTTCAATTGCGAGAGGCAAGCTATTGTCCAAAGCTAGCTGGTGAAATTATAAAAATGGGTAAAGAAGTATCCGATTTGAATAAATAAGTTCTTATATGCCATTTTCTTCGATCTAATAGTCGTTCAATGACCAAGCCATCAAATGTTTTGTATTAAACTTAATTTTTTATTCTAAATACAAAGACGGCTCTAAGATTGAGTCAATTTTTCTACATTTAGGGACTTATGTCTTGGGGACAAGAGATGTGTTTTACGGGGGGCTATCGACAGGTCACTTCGGACCCCCGTATTCTAAATACTATGATTACATTACTTCTATTTAGCCTCATAGCACAATCTCAAGCTCAATCGAATTCCTGCCCAAAGGATATGAAATCTAAGACGGCAGCCATTTCGGTTGGGTTTTCTTATCCTAAATCCAACCGGATTCGATTGAGGGGCACCCGGCAGGATGCGGAATTTTACAATTCTCAAATGGGTTCGGCGGCTTCTGACAATCCAAAATTAATTGAAGATGAGCATGTCGAAGGAATGAATAAAGACGTGTTTCTTTCTCAACTGCGAAATCAAATTAAAAATAGAGAATTCGTTCTGTTCTCCTATGCAGGTCATGGAATTTATAACAGCAAAGGTGAGTGGGCGATGATTCTTCCGAGCATCCCGGAGGGTTTGATTTCTAGGTGTCAGTCGGCCCTCTCTGAAACAAAAGTTTCTCGACCCGAGGTCGTAGATCCAGATTGTGAAAAAAAGCTGGAACAGTACTTGGTAACCGATAAGGATCTGCAAAGTGTTTTTAAAGATAAGAAAGTCTTGATGTTTAACGATGCATGCTTGGCTGGTGGGATGGAGCTGGGTAAGTCCACGGTTCACGTGGCGGGAGCCCTTTCCAATGTCAGAGCTCTAGATGGCAGTGATGATGGCGGAGGCCTATTCACTTCAAAGGTAAAGCAGCTTTACTCCCTCTGCCAGCAGGATGGAAATCATGACGGAAGAATTGATGGAGGTGAACTCTTGGCTCGACTTCCTTGGAGCAACAGTGAAACCAACTCTAAAAACCGAAAGCCGAGCCCCAAGATGAATGTAGCAACGACAAAAGTCGTTGGCGATTCGGAAAGCTCCTATGAAGTTGCACTGGCAGAAAAGGGTCCCGAGCCAGCATCCGGCCGAGGCATTGCTATTGAAAGAAGAAGAGCTGATGGCAGTTTTGGAGAAGTACATCCGGAGAAGTTGAATCCCGCACAAAACAATCAGGTTAAAATAGCAAAAGAATTAGATCCAAACGAGAATTTGATCCGCCAACGAATTTCCGTTCAAAACTACCAATCATGGGTCAATTGCTTTGATCTTGGAAAAAGCGCGTGTGGAAGTTCCCCAACGAGTGGAGGCCGAGGAGGGGAACCTTCTGACGGAAAAAGATAGTTGATGAAGGCGGCCTTTGTCTTTGCAGCTTTTTGTTTTGGATTCTATGCCGGGGCTTTTGAGGTCGACAATTTCAATTGCAGATTTAAGCCGTTACAGGACGTATCGGATCCGCTGAATAAGGAAGTTGATCGACGAATCCATGATGCCCTTGAAGTTGCCTACAAGAATGGTTCTCGGGAAGAGAAAAAGGTGCCAGAAAAAGGAAAAAAGAAGGAAGTTCCTAAGGCCTTGCAACGGTGGTTCGATCGAGAGAAGGCAAGCATTGAAAAGTCGAAGCTGAGTCCCGAGAAGAAGGAGAGCAATCGGAAGTCTTTGGAGCGGAGATTCTTAAACATGTTGGAGGGCGCAGAAAAGACAGGACTTGTTGGCTGTGATCGAGGTCAAGTCTTTGAAGTGCTTGGAGCTGCATTGGCGCCAGCATGGATGGACAGTATGGAGAGTTGGGCATCTCAACAAAACTTTTCAAAGTGCAATGTGAAGGGGAGAGATTCCGTATACAAAGATTTTTCTACGTTAGAAAGCCCGGCCATTTCATTCGCAGGGTTAAATTCTGTTATCCAAGTTGGTGATACAAAGATTGGTGTAGATAAACTTTCTCACTTCATGACGGAAGGCCTAGAATATTATCGGCAATTCAAAGAAGGGGCTACGTTGGAAGAGGTGTTGAAGATTGGTGAAAATGAAGAGTTGGGTGGGTATGGAATTGAGTCCACTGGAATCAAGTCCTATGGGGACCTCTCTGCGAATTACGGAGGATTTCAGTTTTGGAGTCAACTGATCGAAGGGGGGAATCCCTATTTGGTCTGCCGAAATGGAAAATGGATTCAAAACAGAAAATTTGATTGGAAAGAATATGTTCATTCGGGGTTTGATGAATCTGTCAATTGTTCGACATATAAAACACCGGGAATGGAAAAGAAGGTCGATAATGCTGTGTCTGAGTTGGCCAAACTCAACAAATTTGGGCCGCCATTGACCTGCCCAATGGACATCAAAAAATGTCAGGAGTTAAAGAGTCGAATTACAAATCCAATTGTTTTTCATGCAATTGTTCATCCCCGCTGCAAAACGGCGGGTCAAGGTCATACAGGTTCAGAGGGGGATTCCGATGCGGTTCGCTAGCTATTTCATGTGTCTCTTTATATTTCAACAGGCATTGGCAAATTACAGCGCTCCAAAAATCAGAAAGCCAGCTTCGGTGGAGCTGGTGGATTCTAGAATGCAATCGATTCTTGGATATTTTGATTGCTTCTCAAAAGACAATCTCTTCAAACTTCCAAAGTTGAAAACTTGCCTTTCCAGATTCATTGATGCTGATCTTCCGGGCAGTGAGAAGGATCGCCTAGCGAGTTGGCCCGTCTTTAATGAAGTGGAGATTGAAAAATTCTTTGAGTGCCCTGCGGAATTATTGGCTAAGAGAAAGCCTTTCGGCTTGAGCACTTCGTTGGCCTATTGCGCTCGAGGTAAAATTAACGAAAATCACAAAGTCGTTAGCTTCTACTTTGTCGTCAAAGACGATTCTTCCGTAAAAATTCACTCGATATTTTATTAGATCTTTTTTGCGTTCAAACCTATTTTAAGCTGAAGATCTGTGCTGAATGCAACTCCGGTGAAAATGGCCCTATTCAGGGCCATCCATAATATACTCCCGCAGAATTTCTTCGGGTTGATACTGATCTAGGTCTTCGAAGACATAATAGGGAATTCTAAAAACTTCGATGCCAAAGGTTTCAAGAAGTTCGTCTCGGCGCAGGTCGGAATTCCTTTGCAAAAGATCCCCACCGTCATCTTCCACAAAGTGTTGGGGGCCATCTACTTCCACATTAATCTTGCGTCCATTCTTAAGCTCGAAATAATAATCCATTTCAAGAAAGGGGAGGCCCGGAAGAGCAATGTTTTCTTGCGCGTCCAGTCCCATTAGGCTCAGCCACTTTCCAACCTTTCTCTCCAATTCCGATTGAGGTTTGTCGGCTACAAAATAAGGTCGCAGGTCAATTTGTTCCAATTCGGGAATTTGCTCCCCTAAAACATAATGAAGGTAAGCCAACGGCGGCGACACCAAGGCGGGCTCATTGTAGAGCAGATTTAAAAAAGTTTCTTGATTGTTCTTGTAAAAGGCTCGGGCGACCTTAGGGTCTACTCCGATAAGTATCTTTAGGGCGCGAACCACGGGGAGAGGGTGATCTTCTATTTCCTCCACTCTTGAAAGTTCTCGTTCGTGTTTCAGCCAACTTTTTAAAATTTGGTTTTCCTGTAAATCTTCAGGAGAAATGTACTGAAAGAAAGTGGTGATATTTAGAAAATTTAAATAGGTTCTCACTTTGGGAAGGGCTTTTGAGTACGAGATCATCCATTTTCGAACCAGTTTTTGAGAAGGGATTCGGTTGAGGGTGTAGTAGATCGCTGAAAAAGATTCCAATTCAAAAGGGTGATCTAGGTCCCTATATATTTTTGAACTCGAGAGTTGAACAGCGACCTGTGAAATTTGAGTGAAAACTCTTTCTTCAATTCGGAAATTCGAACTGCGAGCTTGGTTCAAGGTGTTCATCCACATTTTGATGGCTTTTGTCAGTTCTCGAACTTGCTGAGGATTTAAATCTTCTTTTTGAGTGGGGTGAATGACGAGCTCGCGAAGTCCCTTTAAGAGAGGCAATATATATGGGGCTCTTTCATTGGGTTTTGAGCGACTCAGACGGTGGCCCTTTTGCATAAACTTTATCGCCTGTTCAAAGTTTTCAAATTTAAAATAGGCCTGATTCTCGGAGTCGAAAGCAGTTTCAGGAAATTCCATGTCTAAAAGTGAAGTGTGCTCGGTCAGTAGATCTTCACAAGCTTCTGTGGATGGATTTGGGGCGGAATCCCTTTGAGAGGTTTGAGCAAAGGAAGAGGGTACAGCCACTGTCACGCACATTAAAAATAAAAGAGTGAATAAAGTCTGCTTTGAAATTTTCATAGACATCCTCAGGTTAAATCCGAAGAACCTTAGCTCAGAATAAGACCTGGCGGAAGGACCTGTATAAAATGTTCATGGATTTACTTCACGTTCGAAGCTGGAAAGGGTCTTTTCATGGACTCTCTGAAGATAATTGGCTCCATGATTAGATTCTTGAGCCCACTCGACAAAATGGAAAACTCCATTGTGTTCAACGCCATAAACTCGATAGGCACCTACAGCCTTGCCAATGATATGAATTTTCACAATTTTCTGTCGATCGCCAACTGTAAGAATGTCAAAGCCACTGGTCCCACGGTGGGCACGTTTTCCTCGTCCCAGAGCTTCCACGAATTCCTTCGCGGCTTTGGCACGCAGATCATCTTCCACGTTCCACATAATTTCCTTTGTCACCTTTGGGCTGAAGCGAACTTTGATTTCTTCGCCACGGTCTGTGGCAATTTTATAAGTGCGGTTGGGCATTAAAATTTGGGGATCTGTACGAACAGTTCCCCAATCTCTCGTCCTGGCCCGTTCTTTCCAAATTTTCAGTTTTTCTTTAAAGGATTCAGCCTTGTTTTCGAGGAACTTTAATTTTTTTGAAACCAAGGCATTGGAGTTCGCGTCGTCGGGATCCCAGTTCGCAAGAAGGTTTTCTCGTTCTTTCTCAAAGTTTGCCAAATCCGTTTGAAAGGAGTGGTATTCTGGATCTTTCAAGACTTCTTTAGGCATATCCAAGCTCAAATCCTTCAATTCACTGGTTTTTAATTCCAGGTAAATGAGACGATCAAGATTTCTCCCTTCGGATGCGGGTGCGCCGACGATTCCTTTCTCCATCAATTCCCGAATCTGTTGGGGCGTGAAAGACTTTCTTAGTTCGCGGTACTTCCTAAGAAGTTGACCTTGCGTGTAGTTTCCCACTTTGGCGGAAGTCCCGTCTTTTCCCACCTCACCAAGTCCAATGCGGTGAGCACGGTCTATGGCTTCACTCTCTGCCTTTGTGAGAGTTTTTTCCCAGGAGGATTCCAGTTTGGCAAGTTTCTCGGCGCGGGTTGCAAGCTTCAAACTCAATCCCGCAATTTTGCGAAAGATTGCGGGAGCGCCGACAACCAAAGTGGGATCAAGAAGGGTAAACAGGGCATAGCAGCGAAGTTGCGAAACTGTCTCTGGTTTTAAGCACTGATAGTTTTTCAGTCCGGACTGCTCAAGCATCTTTTCGATCAGTTCATTGAAACTCAATGGAAGGGGGGCTTCTTTTTCGCTCCATGGCTGGATAAATTTTTGATCAAAATTTTTGTTTTGAAGACCTTCCTCTTTGAGTTTGTACAAAAGCTTTCGGTATAGGGTTGAAGCTGAGTGACCAAAGAGAAGATTTCGTTGTGCGGGATCTGTCTGATCGTACTGATTGAGATCCCCGTTTTGTCCTTCAATTTCTTCTTTCGAAAAGTAAGAAGCAAAGGGTCCCAGCATTTTTCGTTTGCACTCTGGGGTTTTGCAATTTTCAAAAAAATCTCTTCGCTTCAAATCATCTTCGGTCAAGCTTGAGCTTTCTCCTGAGAGAAATTCATAGACACCAACGGCAAGATCTTTCCATGCTTCGCCCCATCCCTTCATGCAGGAGGTGAGTTCTCGACCAACTTTTAAAGGCAAAGGACAGGATCCTTCGTTCTTGCAATCCCTCAATGTTTTGTTCGTGATTGTCTCGGGATGATTTTTTGCGAACTCATCGCATTTATTTTTTTTCCAAGAGATTTCACAAGTCTGTTGAGCAAGCGTTTGAAGGGTTCCCTTATTGTCGCAAAGGTCTTTGGTCTTCGCAGGGGTGCACATTTGGGCCTGTGCCAGGCTCATCAAAAAAATTAAAAGAAAGGAAATCATCTCAATGATTTATCGGATTTTGTAGGGAGGGGCTTCACTGGACTTAGGGGCGGAGCTGCCTAGGGTTTTTTTAAAGAAAGACTTAGTTTTAGCACTCCGGCGCCAATCATGCCCGACAGAATCGAGCCCACGACAATTGCGAATTTTGAGAAAACCTCTTGGTCTTCGGTGAGTGCGAGCCCCGAGATAAAAAGTGACATTGTGAAGCCAATTCCGGCCAAAAAACCCACTCCAAGAATATGGCTCCAGCGAACGCCAGAGGTGAGGCGAACCCATCCGAGCTTTTCAAAGAGAAAACTAAATCCAACCACACCCAAAGGCTTTCCGATCAATAAGCCAAAGATGATTCCCAGGCTGATCGAGTGCGTGGCCACGTCCAAGACCTGGACCTCTCGCAAATCCAAACCTGCATTGGCAAATGCAAAAAGCGGCATAATTCCAAACCCAACCCAAGGGTGAATCTTATGAACCAAATCCTCCAACGGAGAATAAAAGTCTTTCCCTCCTTTGTCCGTCGGAAACCGGGTGGGAGTTAGAAGGCCCAGCAATACACCTGCGATGGTGGCGTGAACTCCTGAATTTAAAAATCCAAGCCAAACCACCACGCCAAGCAAAACGTAAATCAAGTAATTTCTGAATCCGGCGTATTTGAAAAGCGCGGCTCCTCCAAGTCCCGCAGCCGCCACAGCGAGGCCGGTGCCATGAATCTCGGTGGTGTAAAAAAATGCAATAATCAAAATGGCTCCCAGGTCATCGACGATAGCGACCGCGAGCAAAAACACCTTTAGAGCGATGGGGATGTGCTTTCCAAAGAGGGCCAAGACTCCAAGGGCAAATGCGATGTCCGTGGCCATGGGGATACCCCAGCCGTTGGCTCCTGGGCCCGACGGGTTGAGGGAAAAGTAAATCAAGGCGGGAAGTGCCATGCCTCCGAGGGCCGCCACCAAGGGGAAGGACGCTTTCTGTGGAGTGCTTAAGTGTCCAAGGACCAATTCTTTTTTGATCTCAAGGCCCACCAAAAAAAAAGAAGATCGCCATAAGCCCGTCGTTGATCCAATACTTTAGGGTCAGTCCAAAAACTTTGGTTTCTAGAGCGGAAAAATAGACTGAGGAGAAACTGGAGTTTGCCACCGCAAAGGCAAAAAGAGCGGCCAAGCCAAGAACAATTCCGGAGGAGGCTTCAATTTGAACAAAATCTTTGAGGGCATTTTTAAGTTTTCGAACCATGAACTTACTTTCGGTGATTCCTATGAATTGATCAAATCGATAAATGTGTTACAGTGTATTGTTTTTATAAATCCATGAATTATAAATCCATAAAATGGAGGGCTCCTATGACCCCTTGGATCAACTATCATCATCTTTTTTACTTCAAAACCATTGCGGAAGAAGGAAGTGTTTCAAAAGCTGCGGAAAAATTAAAATTAGGTCAGCCCACCCTCAGTGCTCAGTTGAAACAATTTGAGGAAGTCTTGGGAATTTTGCTTTTTGAAAGACAGCACAAAAAATTGATTCTGACCGAGCAGGGTAAAATTGCACTGGACTACGCAAAGAACATTTTTAAAATGGGCTCCGAAATGTATGAAGTGCTTCATGACCGGGTGAAACCTTTAAGACCTCACCTTCACATCGGAGCCTTGGACAGCATTCCCAAGCAGATCATACTGGAACTTGTGCAATCCGCCTTAAAGTTGTCGCCCTGCCAAATCACTTTGTCGGAAGGGAAATCGGACGAATTGCTTCGAGAGTTGGCCGCCCACCGCATGGACATTGTTGCCACAAACTTTTTACCCATGGGTCCGGATGCGAAAGGATTGGTCTCCAGGTCCGTCATCAAGAAGAACGTTGCCTTCTATGCCGCGCCAAAATTTAAGAAACTTCTCAAAGGGTTTCCAAAATCCATTTCGGGCCAGCCCCTGATCTTTCCAACCTATGACAGTAAACTTCGCTATGATTTGGATCACTGGGCAAAAGTCCATAAGCTCGAGCTGGATATTGTTATTGAAAGTCAGGACATAGGAGTGAAAAAACTCATGGCCATTTCGGGCTTGGGCTTGATGCCAACGGCAACTCACACGGTGCCCCGACAAATGCTTTCCTCCGAGTTGGTGGAGATTGGAAAGCTTCAAGGTGTGCACGAAGAACTCTTTCTATTGTCAGCCAAAAGAAAAGTTCCCCATCCCATTGCCGCGCGAATCTTTGAAAGTTTTCGTGTATAATTAAAAGCGATAATAATCAGATTTTTTATCTATTTTACCGATGCACCCAAAAACCTTTAACGTGAAGGGAGTGCGGGAATGATTCCTGAACTTCAATCGCCTTTAAGGAGGTGTATATGTTTCAGTCTAAGGAGTTGTCGCTAAAATCGATTCTTGGATCTAAAGAGGGAGTGCATTTGACTTCCTACCTTTTAAACCAAGGGGACGAACTTCATTTGAAAAATCAGATTTATGATTCAATGGCCGTGGCGAGAGAGCATCTTACAGAGGTCCTGACAGAAGAGGAGTTAAAGCATTTCCTCTCGCCCTTGATGCAGCTTTTGATGGATTCTCAGATTCTAAAAAATTTCAAATCAAATATCGGAATTTTTCGAACCAAAGACTCTTTCAGAATGCTCAATGTTCCCATTGAAGTTCAGCCGCTGTGTGTGGTTGCGACCAGCTTTCATGTAAAACCCCTTTTACGTTGGATCCATGCGGATCGGGAGTTTTTGGTTTTGGGAATTGAAGAGGATTCTGTGTCCCTTTATTCAGGAACCCAGTCTGGAAGACGTCACCTCGCAACCTTAGATATTTCAACGGAATCTCAAAAATTTGGAAATAAGGTCGACCGGTTCACCCATGGGATCAACGAATGGTTGTCGCAAATTGCAACTTCTAAAAAGGCTCCGCTGTTTTTGGCAGGCTCTCAGGATTTGGTAAAGGAAGTTGTTCAAAAATTAAAGTATCCAGCGGCGAAGATTGTTATTTTGAATTCGTCCTTCGACAGGGATGAGTCCTCTGAGATTTTCGCCGAAGCGAGGCAGTGGCTTCAGGCAGAGACGCGACGATCTTTAGAAGATGCATTGATTGAATTTCAAGGTGCTGAAAAATTAAAACAGGCGCAAAAAAATATATTTCAAATTGCAAAAGCAGCGGTGAAGGGGCGGATCAGTAAGTTGTTTGTCACAGAGGGAATTCAGATTTTCGGAAAGCTGGATTCTCGAACGGGAGGTGTTAGCATCAATCCCGACCATATGGATCACGAAGATGATGACCTTTTGGATGATCTCGCACAGACGGTTTTGGCTACGGGCGGGGAGGTGATCGTGTTGTCGAAAGATCAAAATCTCAGTGGTCGACCGATTCTTGCAATATTGAAAGACAAAGCCGGAGGTTTAAAATGACAAGCATCGTATTCAAAGACCTAGAAAAATCAGAATTGGCGAAGAAGATTGCAATGGACAGTGTAAATGCAGTGATTGAGAAGTTTCCTGACCTCGAGGGGAGTCGAATTTCAATCACATTGAGCATGCAGAATTCTCCGCTGCAAGCGGGACCAGATGTTTTTACCGTCAAATTCAATTGTGGAAGCGGAAAATACAAGGGAGTGATTCTTGAGCGTTCTGCTTCCAATTTATATAAGGCCATGGCCCTTCTGTCGAATGGACTTCTTGAACGTCTCAATCGGTTTGGTGACAAACAAAGAGTGAGGGTTCAAAAGAGGGCTCGACTCCAAAGGGACCGGGCTCTCAGAATGAACTCGTCCCAGGATTCTACGGACGCACCCTGATCAATTCTGTTGATAATTAAAATCCAGAGGTCTAGCATGGAGTGCGGATTCCTAAAGATGAAGTTTTACTAAAGAAAAAGATTTAGAAGAGGTACAATTGTGGAAAAAAATATTGGAAGCGCAGAGCGAGTGATTCGAATTGTGGGTGGAGCCGTATTGGCCTCCTTGGCTTTTTGGGGACCCGCAAATCCTTGGTTTTTGTTAGGACTTGTTCCCTTGTTAACGGGTCTTCTCGGATGGTGTCCTCCCTATCAACTTTTAGGGATTTCCACCTGCAAACACAAAGTTTCTGCAGAATAGCGAGTTTACGGATTTGCCTTTTGGGCGGTCCAGGTTTTGGATTCATTGCCCAAGTCATCGAGCTCTGACACAGAGACTTCAGTGTCAGAGGTTTTTGAGATTTTGAGGTAGACATCCTCTGTCCAGGTTTTTACCGACGCAGAAACAATCTTGCCGTTGCAACTGGCAACCACTGTGGTTCCATCGCTAAGAACTTCTTCATCTTTTCCGGTGAGGATTTCATAGGTGGAGCCATCCATTTCCACCTTCAATTTTAAGTTTTCTGTTTGAGGTTCAAAAACAAGACTTTCTAAGACCTGATCCTCCGTAGGTACAAATTTTCCTTCAAAGGCCAAGCAGCCGTCTTTGGACTCCGGCTCTGGAATCTCCCCTTTTTCTTGATTGAGCTTTTGGCCAGGGCGTTTTGGGCCAGGGGCGCAAGAGCTTAAAAATGAGGTCGACAGCAAAAGAATCGCAAGAAAAGCAATGTAAGGGTTCTTCATGTTAAAACCATCCTCGTGAAGACATTTGAGTGTAGGCATCGTAAAGAAATTGAAATCCCAAAAGAATCAAAATGCCGGAACTGATCTTAAAGAAAATTTGAAATCCCAAAGTTTGGAAAAAACGAGTGACCAAAAAATAGATTCCTGCGGCGCTGACAAGGGCAAGAAGCAATGAGTTTGCAAAAGAAAAGGTGAGTCCATTCCCCATCAAATCTCCGGATAAAAATAAAACCGTTTCCGCGCCCTCTCTCCCTACGGCAATGCAGGAAAGAAGTGCCAAGCTCCACATCTGATCTTCTTCAAGAAGTTCTTGAGCTTTTGATTTTAAGCTCTTGGAATAGAGTTTGGAAAATTTATGCATCCACCAGACAGTGTAAAAAATCATCAGGGCCGCAAGAGCCGGGAAAGCGATTTCAAGAAAGATCAAAACGCCCTTCGCGGCCCACTCGCTGACCGACAACAAGGCGTATCCAAGAGCCAAGCTGATGAAAATGCCAATGACCACTCCAAGTCCCACGGACCATTTAGCCGTTCGAAGTCCCGTTCGGCGCGCCACAGAGTAAAGAAGCCCTAAGATCAATAAGGCTTCAAAAGATTCTCTTAGAACGATGGAGTAGGTGGTCCAATTCATTCCATTTCCTGTGTAGATTCTTTTTTAAGAGCGAGGAGGGATCCTTTGCAGGAATCTTTGTGAAATTCTCCAAAGATGTCATGAGCTCCCTCTTTGATGTTTTTTACGCGAATCTTTACGGTTCGGCGCGGAGGGATGATTTTTTCTAAATTGAGAGAGCTGCTTTCAAATTCCTCCGTGGTGACATCTTCGTTCTTGATTTCTAGCCAAAAGCTTTCTCCAGCCTCCACCTGAATTTCAGAAGGTGTAAAGCGATGGTCTTTGATGGAAAGGGTGTAAGTCTTTTCTTCACTGGAAGCCATTGTTCGATTTGAAAAAGAGCTCAGCCCGAAAATGAAAACCGAGCAAAGGGCCGTGAATGTGATTTTTGAATGGAACATTTGTCCTGCCTTTCTCCTTAAAGAGATTTTAAAAATGAAATTAAAGAATCCCTTTGGCTTTTTGAGAGCTTGGTAAAGAGCTCTCTAGACAGCTTGGATTCTCCTCCGTGCCACAAAATGGCTTCCTCTAAAGTGCGGGCGCGTCCATCATGAAGAAAACCCGCCCGAGGATTGATGACTTTTGTAAGACCAATTCCCCACAGGGCTCGGGTTTTCCAGTCCCGTCCTGAGGCTCGAAAATCCGATCGTCCATCGGCCAATCCTTCGCCCATGTCATGAAGGAGAAAGTCGGAGTAAGGATAGATCCTCTGACCGCTCAATTCGGAAATGGAGTGGGATCCTGTTTTATAGGACGGGTGATGGCAGTTTGTGCATCCAACCGTTTGAAACAGCTTTGCGCCCTCTAATACCTGTAGGTCTTCCACATTTCTTCGAGAGGGAACAGCGAGGGTTTGGGAATAAAAGACCAAAGCTTGAGAAATTTCGTCACTGGCTTCAATTCCAGGTTTCCAATTTTGTTTAAAAGCTTCAAAGAGCTCCGTTCCCTCGATGCTTTCCTTGGGGAATGCGAAGTTCGTAACTCCCATGTCTCCGTTTAAAGCTCCAAGACTTTGGTGAAAAACCGAAGGGGTGTTGGCCTTCAAGCCAAATCGTCCCAACGAAAGTGGCACGGGATCCTTTTGAAGTTCTTTCTGGCGATCGATCACCCAGTTGGGTTTTCCGTGAATGCCCCATGCACTCAAATCTCTCTTTGTCAAATTCAGAATGTCCTCTTTAGGAATGGCTTCGATCAACCCAAGGCCAATCATAGGGGGAGTCATGCGAGGACTGGTTTGAACGTCTTTTGCTAAAATTCGAGAGGAACCCGGCGTGGTTTCGTCATAAGGAGAGCGAATTTGGAAAATGGGCTTTCGAAGTTCAACCTGTGTTCCGTCGGGATAGGTAAATTTGCTGAAATCATATTTCATCCAAACTTCCGCCAGGCCACTTCCGGGATTGTCTGCACGAAGTTTGAAACTTCCCAAGTGAAACAGTTGAAGACCAAATCCGGGAACGGGGATGGGAGAGCCCCAATTGTTTTCAGCGGACGGCGTTTCCTTAAGATCTTCCTTTAAGCTGATGCGCAAAAAAATCTGAGCGCCAGTTCCAAGTCGTGTCCACGGGTTGGTTGTTGGGACGATGGGCAGAGCGCCTCGACCGTCCTTTGCATGGCAGCCAATACAGCTCAAATGATTGTAGGTGGGGCCCAAACCATAGTCCGGTCGATTCAAGTCATCGGAAAACTTTTTGTCAAAGAGGCGGTCTCCCACCAAATGCTTTTTTTCAGACTCTTCCCTCAGGTTTGAAAGAGGGTTTCGATAAGCCGTGGCCGAGGGATATTTGCTTTCAAAAGTTCCCTCACCGGCAAGCTTTGAAGCTTTCATCCAAGCTTCAACGTCATCCCCTAAGGACTGACCACTCCAAAAAAGATTGCAGATGGCAGCGAAGATCAAAACGTAAAAAAAGGCTTTGGGCATTTTCGACCTCTCTTTTAAGGTTTGTGATTAGCCTTCAACAATGGGCAAAATTTTATTCGTAAAGGTCGCCGACAGTTCGTTTAAAAGTTGGATGATGTGTTCAATCTTTTTTCGGGGTTCAGGTTGTACGATGGCCTCTCGGAAAGGGATTTCCACGTCTCCGCCGATGCGACTCATTTCAAAAATAATTCGTCGTAGGGCACGCTCGGTGTTTTTCGCCAGCTCTGGATCTGTGTCCCGAACCACGTCGATGATTCCGGGTCCTGGAGTCGCTCGATAATCGCCGGAGTAAACATACAAAGCGCTTCGAACATTGTTTGAAAAGTCCGCGACGGAATTCCAGGAGAACGGAGACTCCACTAAGGATGGATCTGCAGAACCAATGGTGGATCCCATGGGGCCAGCAATTTTGCCGTTGGCCACTTCGTCCAAAATACCAATGATCCCTTTCACGTATTCACTCAGTACGGCTTGCGTGGTGGGATAGAAAGGGTTGTTCGGCCCCGGCCGACTGATGATTTCCACAAAACCCGGAAGGGAAGGATTGTCCGGGTCCGCGTTTGTTGTCCACGCATGTGCCAGTTGTCCGGTTTTCTCTACCAACAAAGCCGATGTGGAATCCAGGTATTCCAGTTCCTTCGAGGTCAATTCAGAGGCGACCTTTTTTTGCGCAGAGGTTCCCTCTCCAAAGAGCAAATATTCCACCGTGTGAAAGCCCTGCAAGTTGGCGCCAAGGTTTCGGACGAAATCCAAATCCAAAGTGCGGTTGGAGGCCAAGACAGCTTGCAGGTCAATTTTATTCAGGGGCCAAGTGTCAATGCTTGGGTCCAAGCCGAGTGAGCTGACAGGGCCATAAAGAAAGGCTTCGGAAGTCTCCCATGGTTGACGACAATCTCTCCAAGCCTGCTGAGCTTTCAGCATGTTTTCTTGAGTGGGCGACGACTTCAATGTGAGGATGGAGGCGTGAAGGTCTGCTGCGCGGGACGCAAGATCCACATAATCTTGGACAATCACTTTGCGCGCGATGTGATCCACGATTTCCTCGGGGGTGACGGCATGACTGTTGAGGCCGACCAGTAAAGCTGCAATCCAAAGAAATTTCATATTTTCCCCCTTAAGAGTTAAATGGTTCCTGTATCAAATCCAAATTGAAACAAAATTGTTTGAGTGGAAGGAAGTCCCTCCAGTTGCGTGGACTCTTGCCAACCATGAAGTTTCCAAAAACATCGGCTCCATTGATGATAGATGCCAAGGCCCTGTTGCTGAACTTCGTATCGTGGGTCGGCGAAAACACTGCCTTCAACTTCCGCGAAGGTGTTGACGTGTTCGAAAAGGGCAAAGGCACTCCAGTTTTCCAGGAAGTCCCAGCGCAATTGAAAGGATTCTAGATTGGCTTTGGATCCAATGGATCCAAAATTTCCAGGTGCGGCCAAGCCTCCAAGGGTGTTGTTGGCTGTGACCACCGCTTCGGAATCGCTCAGTTCGCCTCTTAAAATTTGACCGGAAGCTATCACGGGCCCGAGCGACCAACTTCCCATCAAGGAATAGATCTTTACTGTGGCTCGAGCATCCAATTTGCCTCTTTTGTACCGATTTCTGGAAGTGTCACCTTGGTAGTAGCCAAGAGCGAGGCCCCGTCCTCGAAGGGCGTCTCCGTATTCCACGGATGCAAGTGCAGCCAGGTCATCGGCGTTCATGGTTTCGAATTGTCGTTGGTGGCCGCCACCGATCCAATTGTACTTTCTGAAAAATTCGGAGTTCAAACCAGAAACCACGCCACCGCGAAGAACAAAGTCCCTCCATCGAGACTCCACTTGAACTCCGGTTTCCTTCCACTGGTTGGGAATCATGCGAGCTTCCAGATTGGAAAATTGAGGGGAAGCAGAGTCCATGGGGCTTTCTTGCGCGGAATTTAAAGACAAATAGAGTTTGGATTTTCCAATAATTAAGTAGGTAGAATCCACCAGCCGAGTTCTATAATAGGCTTCACTGATGGCGACCTCTCCGCCGCGCTCCACTTCATTTTCAAATTCTCCAAACTCTTCGAAGTTGTCGTGCTCCAGGCTTGAGCCTGTGCCGCCATGTTCATACTCCAGCTCAATTTCCAGTTCATTGTTTTCGTCAAAAAGAAATTCGATTTCGGCTTCGATTTCTTTAAGATCTAAAGTTCTTCGGGATTCTGGAGTGAGGTCTTGTACGGTTTTGAATTCTTCGAACTGGCGGACTTCAAAAACACCATAGGCACGTTTGCGGATTTGAATTTCAGATTGGGCCCAAGTCAGCGGGGTGGCAAGCGCGCAAGAAGCCAACAGCAGAATGTGAGTTATTGAAATGTTCATGAGGCTTGGACGATGGAGCTGGTCCGGTCTTGGGTCAAGGACTCCCAGTAGATGAAACCGAAATGAAAACCACCTGAAAGGGTGTCGAGATTTGCCCTTTCAAGGTTCACTCTTTTAAGGCTGTTCTCTGTCTGTAGAGGCAGGGTCAATTTTATTTGCCGTTCGGTTAAAACTTATCCGACTTTTTTAAGTTTCTCTTTTTTAGTTTTTAGATCTTCTTCTTCAAAGTCCAAATTCCATAATCCCAGACCCATCCATCCCTGGACTCACAATCGTTTTCCTTTCAGGAAAATCGCATCCTGCTCGATTGAGGTCTGTCATTATGGATTTTAGATCTTGGAAAAAGAATCCCGCAAAACACTTCCTTTCAAAAAAAGTATTTTTACAGGCGCCTATAAATTGGAAGATTAATCGGTCGCGAATTCGCCAATCTTTTGATTCTATTCTCTAACTAAGAATGCGGACGCACCCATTCATGAAATATTCCAGTATTTTCCGGCAGTCCTTGCAGCTCCAGTTTTTTACTTCACCTTCAACGAATTCTTCTTCCAAAGTCTAAACTTCATAATCCCAGACCTGTCCATCAAGGGGCTCACAATCTTTAGGATTCGAGGAAGCTCACTTTCAGGTTCAAAGATCCACAGAATCGGATACGTTCTTCCGTGAACTCTTCTAGGAAGCGTTACTCATTTCTCAATTTCAAAGACCTCATCAAGCAAACGCGCCCATCCATGGGCTCACAAGTATTTTTCTTTTGAAAAAACACATCCTGTTTTCTTGAGGTTTGCTCAATGAGGTCTCTGAACTTGAGAAACCTGTAACACTTCAAATGCTTCATTTTTTCAGGCGCCTATAAATTAGAAAATGAATTTCGCGAAACGATTTTCACTCAATAATTTTACAACCGCCTACGAAGCGGTATGGCGAAATTGATCTTTTTTTAAATTTTGTTTGACGCTGTTTTGTTCGAATAAATTTGGATGAAGTGGAAAGTCAATAGTGTCCATGCAGTGGTATTTAGGGCGTGTTGCGGCCTCAATGCAGCTTTCTTTTTTCGGCCGCAAGAACGACCGTGCGGAGAATTTGAAAAGCCCATACATGCAATTTTAAGAGTCGAAAACGGGAAATAAAAACCCATGGTAATGTTCTTCCAAACAACAAACAACAAACAACAAACAACAAACAACAAACAACAAACAACAAACAACAAACAACAAACAACAAACAACAAAC
>MDTD01153468.1_pt1 | contig 42390 bp, 34 predicted proteins | sample 811221 | NCBI WGS metagenome assembly MDTD01 (sample SAMN05326646, study PRJNA326480) | marine metagenome | isolation source: seawater | place: Pacific Ocean: South West | collected 2011
ACGGAAATATAAAAAGTGTGAAACCGATAAAACTTGAGAATCATTGTTATGCAGCTTAATTTAGTTGATAGCGGAGGAGGATCAGCGGTAATTCTGCTGCATGGGATGTTCGGTTCCCTAAGCAATCTAGGTTCTGTTTCAAGGTATCTATCAAAGGATTTTCGCGTTATCAGTTTGGATCTTCGTAACCACGGTAAGTCAGGTCATGATTCGGTAATGGACCTTCCCAGTATGGCACTCGACCTCATAGAGACCCTAGATTCTCTCAATATTGCTAGGGCAGCTGTTTTAGGTCACTCTCTGGGGGGCAAGGTTGCTATGCAAGCAGCACTCAATTTCCCAGAGAGGGTTGAGAAGTTAATCGTTGCCGACATATCACCGGTCCGATATAAACAGACTCATAGTGATGTGTTAGATGGACTGATTGCTGTTGATCAGACCAAACTTAATAGCCGACTTGAGGCGGATGAAATATTGTCGAACTTCGAAGCTGACGCTAATGTCCGTGGCTTTTTGCTTACCAATCTCGTGCGCCGAAAAAAAAGTGAATTTCAGCTTAGACTTAATGTTTCGGCCATAGCTAAAAATTATTATGATGGTCTCATGGCTGCGCCCGTCGGTGCACCCTTCGGTGGCCCTGCACTATTTTTAAAGGCGGAGGACTCAGCTTATATTCAGGACAAACATAGGTCTGAAATAAGCACTCTTTTTCCTAAAGCCAACATTCAAGTAATTCCAAATGTTGGTCATTGGCTCCATGTGGAAGACCCCAAAACGTTTAACAAAATAGTTGCTGGTTTTTTATCATGAGCTCTTGGTGCCAATTTAAGAGAAGGATTGTGAGCTTTGGCCAACATTTTAATTATCTGCGAGGAAATTTGTAATGTTTGAGAATCTTAAGCCAACGAAGACCGATCCTATCTTGGGTCTAATGGCCGCCTTCAGAAATGATCCTAGGAAAGAAAAGATTGACTTGGGCGTTGGAGTTTATATGGACGATTCGGGGCATACGCCCGTCATGACGGCAGTGAAATCAGCTGAAGCTAGATTGTTTGATGAAGAGCACACTAAATCTTACCAATCCATACCGGGAGATTCTCTATATAACGATTGCATGATGAAATTACTATTAGGAGATACCCATGAAATTCTGAAAACCGGGCGTGTCAGTACGCTGCAAGCCCCGGGGGGATCTGGTGCGTTGCGAGTGGGTGCTGAATTGATCCTTCGAGCCAAGACTGATGCGACGATATGGATTGGGACGCCCAGTTGGCCAAACCATGTCCCGCTTCTGGGAGGGGCAGGACTATCGATTCGACAGTATCCTTACTATGACACGAATTTGCAAGAGATTAGATTTGATGAAATGATGGAGACATTAAAACAAGTTCCCCGCGGAGATGTGGTGCTTCTTCACGGGTGTTGTCATAACCCGACCGGAGCTGATTTAGATCCTACTCACTGGGATGAGATTACCGAATTGGCGTTGTCTAAAGGCTTTATACCATTTATTGATATTGCTTATCAGGGACTCGGAAAGGGACTTGAGGCTGATGCCTATGGTCTGCGAACTATGGCTTCTGCATTGCCTGAGCTCATAATAGCATCTTCTTGCTCTAAAAACTTCGGACTCTACCGGGAACGGACAGGCTCCATCTCCTTTCTTTCGGACAGCAGTCATCAGGCCGAAATTGTTTTGAGTCAGGCAAAAGCCGTAGCGAGACAGATGTATTCAATGCCACCAGCTCACGGGGCATTGCTTGTCGCATTGATTCTGGACAATGAGACACTCAGAATTCAATGGCAGAATGAGTTAGAGCAGGTTCGCTGCAGAATAATTTCTATGCGATCGGTTTTGGTTGATCGGATCAAAAATAACAGCGCAGGAGTCAATTTTGATCATATAGAGCGCCAATCAGGTATGTTTTCATTTTTGGGAATATCTGCAGTGCAGCTTGAGCGACTAAGGAAAGACTACGGAATCTATATTGTTTCATCAACCAGGATAAACCTAGCTGGAATTAACTCCGATAACATTGATTACTTATCAGAGTCGATCAAAAGTGTCTTAAGTTAGCTCTCGATCAAATCGAGAATTTCATTTAGCACTTGGTCTCTTGATTTTCCGGAACAATCAACAGTGCAGTCAGCATACTTGTGATAAAGAGGTTGCCGTTCTAGGTAGGTTTCGTGGAATGTTTGCCCTGTTTTTGATGCGATTCCACGATTTTTCATGTCAAGTTTGCGGTGCAGAAGGTCTTCAAAAGAGATTTGCATAAAAATTACCATGCTTCTCGATTTAAGATGACTCATTCCTGCGATGGAGTAAACAGCGCTCCCGCCTGTTGCAATAACATGGTTCTCCAGATTTATGCTGATAAGTTCCTTTTCCTCTAAATTCCGAAAATATAGATATCCATACTGATCAACTATCTCTTGGCAACTTTTGCAGGCGGCCGTTTCAATATTGTCGTCAGTGTCAATAAGACTCCATCCTAGCTTTTCGGCCAAGAGGGGGGCAATTGTGGTTTTTCCTGCTCCGGGCATACCGATCAGGACAATAGAATCTTTTTTTGCCTCAATATTGTCAAGATCTTCATCCATTATATTATTGCCAGGCATATTCATCTCCCATTACTTCAGTGCTTTTGAACTATCGGTGGAAAAAATACCTCAGGTGAGTATTATGCCTGATGTTGTAAAGACTTGGACATAGTTAAACTGAAGCGTGTCCTTGATCTGGGTCAGGGGACTTATAATGTCAAATTTCAAATGTGTTGCGCTCCTCGCCACGCTTGACCTTCCCGAGGTTAGGGAAACTTTGCGTAAGTTGGCGACTATCATAAGAAAGCTTGACGTTAGACTTGTTTTTGAAAAGCGGACTGCTTCTATATTGAAGTCGACTGCAGAATCTGATCTGACGGTAAGTGAATTCTCCGGTGTGGTCGATCTTGTGATGGTTGTTGGCGGTGATGGAAGCATGCTGAGTGCCAGTAGGGAACTTGCGTCAACAGGAATTCCTCTTTTAGGTGTCAACCGGGGACGCCTCGGTTTTCTGACTGACATTTATCCTGAAGATATCGAAAACAAGGTTCCATTGGTGGTTATGGGAGAATATTTACGCGAAAGACGATTTTTGCTAGAAAGTAACATCATCCGCGACGGCGTTGTCATCAAATCAGGGGTAGCCCTAAACGATATTGTTTTTCATCCTGGAAAGCCACTGCGGATGCTTGAGTTTGAACTTTACGTGGATGATGAGTTTGTCTATAGCCAGAGGTCAGATGGACTTATTATATCGACACCTACGGGTTCCACCGCCTATGCTTTATCTGCAGGAGGTCCTTTGTTATTCCCAGAGTTGGATGCGATTGTCCTGGTGCCACTAAATCCTCACACTCTGAATAGCCGACCTATAGTGCTTCAAGGCGGTGCGGAAATTGCGATTAGAGTGGGTTACGGTAACGAAATGCCATCACAAATAACTTGCGATGGCCATACTGACTTTGCCACGGAACCCGGAGACAAGATAACAATAGCCAAGCATAATCATCAAATAAACCTGATTCATTCGCTCGATAACAACTTTTATCGGGTCTGCAGATCCAAGCTTGGTTGGGGCAGTCGTCTGGGGGTTGCTGAAGCAAGTGAGTGACGAAGAAGGGCGAGAGCATAAATTAAGCGTTTCAAGCATGCTGAGACTGTGTTATGAGTTTCCAGCAATCTCGGTTTTAATTTTGCTTTCGTCGATTGGCTTTCTGTTAGGCACCTATGCTTTCCCTCGGAGTGTTATATTTAGCTTTTACTCTTCGGGTGACGGAAATTTTTGGCGATTTATAACACCGACCTTCGTTCATTTCGGTTTTATGCATTTTGCTTTTAATATGTTCTGGTTGGTTGTTTTGGGGGGTAAAATAGAGCGCGGTGCGGGTTCAATGCAATTATTTTTATTGGTTCTTGTCATTGGAGCCCTCTCAAATATCGGTCAATATCTATGGTCCGGTACGGGCCAGTTTGGCGGAATGTCGGGTGCCATATACGGACTGCTTGGATACTTATATGCATATAATAAACTAGCTAAAAAGGATCTTTATTTTATACCCCCTGAGCTTTTTTGGTTCATGTTGGGGTGGCTGATTGTGTGCGCTTCTGGAATCTTGGAAATTTTTCTAGGAATTAGGATTGCGAATGCTGCCCATTTTTGCGGTTTAATGGCAGGAGGCTCTCTTGGTATTATATTTAGCCTAACTCAACGCGATTAGAAGCCGCACTGATCCTTATCGATCAAATATCAAAACTTTGTGAGCACTTGATAATGGATTTTTTACAACTTGCTGAAAGTCTGACCCCAGAAATTTATGAGGTATTCAAACGTGCTGTCGAACTAGGTAAGTGGCCTGACGGGCGCGTTCTAACGATAGAGCAAAAACAAATTTGCATTCAGGCAATAATGCTTTACGAGGAGCGAAAGCCAGTCGAGGAGCGGAGCGGTTTTATGCCACCGATCAAGAAGGGTTGCGTTAAGCTCAAATCTTGATAGAACTCGGTGGATTTTTTTCTGAGCGATTTTTTCGAAAGAATTCTTCGATTCAGAGACGGAACAAGTGATTGTTAAAACATTAAACTTAGGAGTATTAAGTGAAGGATGCGCTAGCTAGACCAATCTACCTGAATGAATATTCACCCTCTGATTATCTCATCGATTTTACGGAGTTGTGCATAACTTTAGATAGCAAAATTACAACTGTTGCAGCAAAACTTATTGTAAAGAGAAATCCAATCGCTTCAACCGTCGCAGGTGACCCGGCACTTGTGCTTGACGGCAGTTCAAATATAGAACTGCTTAGCATCAAGTTGAACGGCGAGGAACTTGGTGCAGATCGTTATCGAAGAGAAACAGAAACGCTTACGATTTGGGGTGTTAAAGATTCGTCAGTCATAGAAACGATTGTGGTCATTGAGCCGGAAAAAAATACTTCCCTAAATGGGCTCTACAAGTCTCGAAAAATGTATTGCACGCAGTGCGAAGCTGAGGGTTTTCGAGAGATAACATTCTACTTGGACCGGCCTGACGTGTTGTCTGAATTTACAACTACGATAATCGCTGATAAGGCTGATTATCCAGTATTGCTATCAAATGGTAACCAAATATCGCGCAAGGACCTTGAAAATGGCAAGCATATGGTCACTTGGCATGATCCTTTTAAGAAGCCTTCTTATCTATTTGCACTCGTTGCAGGAGACCTCAGTGTGGTAGAGGACGAATATCTGACCTGCGGTGGTCGCCTTGTTGCGCTAAAGATTTTTGTTGAGGCGAAGGATGTAGACAAGTGCAGCCATGCTATGGTTTCACTGAAGAAAGCGATGCGATGGGATGAGGAGACCTATGGTCGCGAATATGATCTGGACATCTTTATGATTGTAGCTGTAGATGATTTCAATATGGGAGCAATGGAGAATAAAGGCCTAAATATTTTCAACACCTCCTGTGTGCTTGCCCATCCAGATATTTCGCGAGACGTTGATTTTCAGCAAATTGAAGCAATTGTTGCTCATGAGTATTTCCATAATTGGTCTGGTAATAGAGTTACATGCAGAGACTGGTTCCAACTAAGCCTTAAAGAAGGATTCACTGTTTTCAGGGATGCTCAATTTTCTGCGGATATGAACTTTCCCATCGTCAAGCGAATTCAGGATGCGGCGTACATCCGAACATATCAGTTTGCGGAAGATGCAAGTCCGATGTCGCACCCGGTTCAACCAGACTCCTATGTGGAGATAAATAATTTCTATACCCTTACCGTATATGAAAAGGGCGCTGAGATAGTTGGCATGCTTCATACACTGCTTGGCAAAGATGCTTTCAGGCTTGCCACAGATCTGTATTTTGATCGGCATGATGGGCAGGCTGTCACGATCGAAGAATTTGTCATGGCGATGGAAGATGTTAGCGGTCGGGATCTGACTCAGTTTAGGTTATGGTATAAACAATCGGGCACCCCAGAAGTTGAAGTGAAGAGCGACTATTCTCCTGATAATCGAGAGCTTACTTTGGCATTTAATCAACATTGTCCCGACACGCCAAACCAGACAGACAAGCAACCATTTCTTATCCCTATTCGGCTCGGGTTTCTTGACGAAAAAGGGAATGCAGTTAAGTTAAGTTCGACTGGAGAGAGGGAGTCAATCATCGAAATTACTGAAAGCGCTCAAGAAGCAGTCTTTAAAGGAGTTGACGCTAATTGTGTGCCCTCCCTGCTAAGAAGTTTCTCGGCGCCTGTCAAGATTTCGTACCCATACTCAATAAGTGAGTTGGCTCATTTGATGAAACATGATTCTGATGGTTTTAATCGTTGGGATGCTGGCCAGAAGTTAGCAACCAAGATTCTGCAATTACAGGTCAATAACTTTATAAACACAAGACCTTTTGAAATTCATGAGGAACTGATCGGAGCATACCACGAGCTAGTTTCAGACCCAACCATTGATGATGCAGTCCTAGCTTTAATGTTGCAGTTACCCGGTGAGGCCGCGCTTGGAGAAGCTTCAGAGTCAACGGATCCGATTGCGATATACAAAGCACGTGAATTTGTGAGGCAGGTCATAGCATCGGAACTTGAGCGCCCGCTCGAGGACATTTATTTAAGAAGCAAGCAAGTGGAACGCTACACTCCTCACAAGAGTCAAATAGGGAGAAGAAGTCTAAAGAATACCGCCCTAGATTATTTAATGCTTACAGGTTCAGGTATAGATCTCGCCTGGAGGCAATTTGAGGAGGCGGACAATATGACCGATATGGCGGCAGCTCTGAGCGCCCTGACGAACTGTCCTGATGCAAAAGATTATGCTGAACAAGCTCTTGAGCAGTTTGAAGGTCGCTGGAATGACGAGGCTTTGGCGATGAATCTTTGGTTTTCTATACAAGCAAAGAATCCTCAAGATGGAGGTCTGAAACGGGTCACTAATCTGCTAGATCACCCTCTCTTTAGTATGAAAAATCCCAACAAGGTGCGATCTGTCCTAGGGACTTATTGTCAGCATAATCTAATTAATTTTCATCAGCCTGAGGGCGATGGGTATGAGTTCTTAGCAGATAAAGTGCTCGAACTCAATGAAATTAATCCGCAAATTGGGGCGCGCCTGGTAACCCCACTTGCTAGATGGCGCAAATATGCTTCGCCTCATAATTTGCTGATGTTCGGTGCGTTGAAAAGGATAGATGCCTACACAGGACTTGCAAAGGATATTCGGGAGATAGTTAGCAAGTCGCTTTAATCTATTAATTGCCGATGTTTGGCACACGGATTTTATCCACAAGGTCCATCACAGTTGAGGGTGGTGCCTTTGTAACGCGGCTCACGAATCCTGCAACGACAATATTTAGAGCCATACCTATGACACCGATACCTTCGGGCGAAATGCCGAATAGCCAATATTCTGAGGTATTTAATTCGCTCGCTATAAATTTGAAGAAAACGATATAGAAAAACGTGAACAAAAGACCAGCCAGCATGCCAGCGATAGCGCCCTCTTTTGTAACTGACTTGCTAAATATGCCTAAAAGAAGGGCGGGAAAGAGAGATGCGGCGGCAAGACCAAATGCAAAAGCTACAACTTGTGCTACAAATGCTGGAGGATAAATCCCAAAAAGGCCAGCAATACAGACAGTGATTGCCGCAGAAACACGCGCATACCTGAGCTCCTGTTCGTCGTTGATATCAGGTTTAAGAGTTTTTCTCAAAAGATCATGAGAGACCGCGCTGGAGATTACAAGTAATAATCCTGCAGCTGTCGAAAGTGCCGCTGCTATGCCGCCTGCAGCGACCAAAGCAACGACCCAGCTTGGTAGTCCTGCAATCTCAGGATTGGCTAAGACTATTATATCGCGGTCAATATAGATCTCATTTTGATTCTCGCTTAATCTATTGACGACAAGGCGTTCGCCGAGGGATCCACGTTGCTCAGAGAAGGCCGGCTTAGGCGGGATCAGTGCGTTACCAACACTATACTGAATTCGCCCGTCTTTATTTTTGTCTCTCCAGGCTACCAATCCGATATCTTCCCATTGAGTAAACCATTTTGGCACCTCGGTGTAGGGTGTTTCATGCAAACTGTCTACCAGATTAAGTCTTGCAAAAGCCGCCACTGCTGGCGCAGTGGTGTAGAGCAAAGCGATAAATACCAATGCATATCCCGCTGAAAGTCGAGCATCCGAAACCTTGGGTACCGTAAAAAAACGCACCAGAACATGAGGCAGACCTGCCGTGCCAAACATGAGCGCAGCGGAAATAGCAAGTAAATCAATGGTTGCTCGGCTTCCCTCTGTATAAGCATTAAAACCTAAATCTAGGAGGACTACATCGAGTTTTTCTAGTACGTATAGGCCTGAGCCATCACCAAGGTGAGATCCAAATCCTAATTGAGGAACTGGATTGCCTGTAATCAAAAGTGAAATAAATATTGCAGGCACCATGTAGGCGAAAATCAACACACAGTATTGAGCGACTTGCGTATAAGTTATCCCTTTCATGCCCCCGAGCACTGCGTACAAGAAAACTATGCCCATGCCGATAATTACGCCGGTAGTTACCTCGACCTCCAGAAAACGAGAAAATACAATGCCGACACCTCGCATCTGCCCGGCGACGTATGTAAAGGATATAAAAATAAGACAAATTACGGCTACGATTCTTGCAGTCTGCGAGTAGTATCGTGTTCCGATAAAGTCAGGGACAGTAAAGTGACCAAATTTTCTTAGGTATGGTGCAAGTAGCAATGCTAGTAACACGTAACCTCCGGTCCATCCAAGGAGATACACGCTTCCATCTCGTCCCATAAAGGCTATTATTCCAGCCATTGATATAAATGAGGCCGCGCTCATCCAATCTGCAGCGGTCGCCATACCGTTTACAAGGGGATTTACTCCACCGCCAGCGATGTAAAAATCTCTAGTTGAAGCGGCCTTCGTCCATACTGCAATCCCAATGTAGAGAGCGAAGGAGGACCCTACTAGGAGGTAAGTAAGGATTTGAGTGCTCAAGTCTGATCCTGCTCTGTCACATCATCAACGCCAAACTTTCTGTCGATTGCATTCATCCGCCAAGAATAGTAAAAAATCAATATAATATAGACCAAAATGGAACCTTGCTGCGAAAACCAGAACCCCAGCTTAAAGCCAAAAAAGTGAAATTGATCCAGCCAGTCTACCAAAACGATACCAAATCCAAACGACACCATTAGCCAGATTAGTAGTAACTTACCAAGAAGTGCTAAATTAGCCTTCCAATATGCCGTGTTTTGGTCGCTTTTCTCTCGATTATTCATAATGGATCTTTAGAGGAGTTTGGATTAGAACATCTGATAGCCTAGCGCTGACACAATTGCAGCCTAAAGACATTAATATCCTACCACCTGAATTATTTTTTATCGAGAAGTATCTTGAGGGTAAAGAGGCTGCAGACCAAGCTGTTTCTTTGGATCAGCATAAGTGGCCTCTTTGGAGTGCATTTTTAACCGCTCAATTATGAGATTCTGATCAGACATCTCTGTTGATTCTGCATGGTATAGATGCTGATCCAGTTGAGAAAATCCTCGGCTTAGAACAGGGTCATTAAGCTTTGATGCTAAATCTTGCAGGGTAACAGATGACGAATTTTGCAGAACCAATTGACCCCACTTAAGGAGATTGGCTCTGGCGTCCAATAGATCGTTTGCTTGCATTTGTTTTTGAATTGCGTCTACGAGCTGTTTCATGTTCGCTTGCTTTGAGTGGGCGGGTATGGAAGGAAGCATCGCTTCGAAGCTGTCTTTCTTTGTTCTCCAAAAAAGCAGCGCTATCAGACCACAGAGTAACAAGACGTTTGCGCTGAGTGAAAGGGTTAATAATTGGAAAGTTCGAGAGTCCGAAGAAATGTCATTCACATCCTTAGCAGGTGACATGATGATTGTTTTTCCCTGTTGCAAAGGCGGATTAGACATATTTGCAAGATCTGCACTTGATTGCACATTTAGAGTGCGGCTCTCTAAACTGGTCGTTTCTATCTTCTTGGTTCGTGTATTCCACCAGTTGACCTCGATTGATGGAAGGGTAATTTGGCCCTCTCGTTTTGGTACCAAAGCCATTGATTCTATGCGAACGCCGAGCGCCCCGTTACTAGTCTTTCGTGTCTCAATTTGGGCTTGGTCAGGATATAACCTGAAGTCTGAGCTGGATGGGAGCTCGAGCGGATTAATTTGTGCTCCAGTCTGACCCTCTGCACTCATAGTAATGGTTCTAGTGATGGGTTCACCCACGCGAAGCTCTCCCAGGTCACCATTCCAGGTTTCCGATAATTCCACTTTGGAACTGGGTAACCACTGAAAACTCGGAACTTGCGTTGGTCGATTGAGTATTTTAATCATTTTTTCTTCTGTTACGCGGATTACTTGACTTCCTCTCCGATTGAAAAGACCAAATTGTCGTCTTGTCGGAACTTCAAACGCACCAAAGCGTTGGGATGGTATGCTAAACATGCCACCAACTTGTGGGAAGATTGCGTAACGCAACTCAATTACCAGATAGTCTCTACCATCAATCCGCTTTTGGAATTGGTTCTCGGCGACCTGCTCAATTACCGCATCCTCAACAACCAGCGGCGTCAGGCTGTAGTCAGTTAATGACACAGAGGTGTAAAGTCGCTGCGTAAGGAGAAGCTGTTCTTGCACATATGAGGTTGTTTTGTCTATGATGGTTTCAGAAAAAATTGCTTGTGCTGCTGGCTTTTGGTTCGCTAAGGCAGAAGCTTTCCTCACCTGAATTTCTATTGCATTACTAACATGACCAGCGTAATTCAACGACGGTATCAGAAGTTTCCCTGTCGTCAGAGGAAGCAGGGTTAGGTTCCAGTCTGTATAAGATTCGGCTTGCCCATTGTTCCATGTATACTGCTGCTGCCTATTTGTCGAAATAATCTCAAAATCTGTCTTGAGACTGACAAAATCCGGTTCATTCATCTGGGCTTGTCCGCCAAATCGAATCGTCAATTCAAGCGTTTCATTCTCATAGATCTCGGTTCGGTCGGCAGTTGCGGTCAACATTGCAAATAGTGGTGAATTGCAAATAAAAAAAAGCGAAACAACGGTGAGGAATTTTAAAATGGGATGCCTCTTATTAAAGGCTATGTTAGTTATACTCATTTTTCGTAAAATCTCATTACGCGTCATTATCCTGAATTCTTGCAATCAGTAACGCCCTGATTGTTCATCATTAGGCGGTCTTGGCCGCCTTGGCTGGTTAGCGCGCTGTCGAGCTTGGTGCTGAAATTTGGCTCTCAGAAGGCCGCCTGGATCATCAGGCACACTGCGAAGTAGCTGTTCTAATTCTTGCTGAGATTGCTCCTCATTAGCCTGTGCCATTGCATTTACGTCATCTTGTCTTGAGGTGTCATCCTGTCGGTGTTCCGCGTCGGATTCGTTCTGGGTTTGTTTGGAATCTTGCTCGGATGATTGTGAAGTATCATTTTCGCTATCATCTTTAACTCCTTGCTCGGAATTGGGTTGGTTGCGGTCGTCCATTGATTCATCATCTTGAACTCTCTGCTTATTTTTTGCTTGACTATCGTTTTTATCTTGATCCTTATTATCATCTTTATTTTGGTTTTGTGTCCCCTTTTGATCTCGTTGTTGCAAAAGATCTTCTAAGAGGCCTTTGTTAAAGATAGCGTCTTCAAGGTTTGGTTCAATTTCTAAGGCGCGCTCATAAGCTTCAATGGCGGCTTCATAGTCACCTGACTGCGCCAGGCTATTGCCCTCGTTGTAGTAGGAATCAGTTTCCTTTAAACCCTTTTTCTCACGAAAGTTCTTTGTGGCATCCTCATAATCACCGGCTCTGTAGGCTGCAGTAGCTTTCCAAGCGGGATTTTCAAATAGTGATTGTGCCCTAGCGGCATCTCCCTCTTCGAGAGCTTTTGCCGCCTGCTGATCAGGACGTTGCCATAGGTTATTCCAATCAAGGGATACGCTTTCCTCTGGATAAAGCAGAGGCAAAATCAAAATTATAACCAAGCTGCCGCGCCTAAAAGCACTTATTATGAAAGGTAGCAAGAAAATTATTAAAAGGTAACCTCGATCGTTCCAAGTATCGAATGTCCGTTCTAGCTCGCGAGTTTTGTCCGCTACAGGCATGTCGCTTAAAGTAACAAGCGCATTGATATCTCTCTCATCATGAGATAGTGATTGATACACGCCTTGATTGTTTTCAGCCAGTTTTTTCAGATCTTGAGAGTTGATTTTCGGTATCAATATTCCCCCGCGGTTGTCCTTTAAAAAGCCTCCATACGGCAATGGTATGGGGGCTCCCGCTGGAGTGCCAACTCCCAAGACCGAAAGTCGAAAGTTGCCTTCTTTTTTTAAAACATTGGTTATTTTTGGTATTGCGGAAGACGCAACCTCATCGGTGATAAGGATCAGATCGGCTTTCTCAAAGCCGCCATGCTTGACGATTGCCAATGCAGAGTCAACTGCCTCCTCTACGTTGCTACCGTATTCAGGCATGATAGATGGCTCCAGAGAGTTAACCATACTTATTATTGTATTGGTATCTTCCGTGAGAGGAGACACGACGTGAGCGCTACCGGAGTAGACAATCAGAGCCGTGTAGCCTTCCTTCCGCGCCGAGAGGATGTCGATCAGTTTGAACCTAGCCCTAACTAGGCGGCTAGGTTTACTATCTTGGGCGAGCATTGATGGCGAGAGGTCAAGCAGTATTACCATTGCAGACTCTTTTTTGTGGATTGGCTGAGGAGTTTGTTCCCACGCGGGACCGGCTAGTGCTAGACACGCAAGTAACCATGCAAGAGACCAAAAATAAGTTTTGAGCGATTCATGCTGGCGGGATTCCAGGCTATTGTCGTGAGTCAGGTAGGTTATCAATTCTGGATTAATAAGCTTCTTCCAGTTTCCCAAGCTATATTGCTTCCACCGATAATATACCCAAAAGATTAGAACGGGCAGTAGACCAAGTAGCCAGATCGGCCTTAGAAAATGGAATTGGCTTAATATATCACTGAAAACCATTCTTTTTTCCATTTAATACGAGGAGGATAAGCGCTAATAAAAAAGATAGTCCGAGTGGCCAGTGAAAAAGTGATGCGATTGGGCGTATTGTCTCTGCTGATTGATCTATGGGTTCAAGTTCGTTAAGTCTTTCATAAATTGTTGACAACTCTATTGGGTTTCGCGCCCTAAAATATTGACCGCCTGTCGCCCTAGCGATATCCATGAGTGTGCTCTCATCAAGATCGGCTGATGGGTTGGTGGTTGTTTGGCCGAACAAACCCCATTCCTCAAGACGTTCTCCACCAATGCCAATAGTATAGATTTTTACATTTGATCTTGCTGCAAGGTCAGCCGCCTTGAGTGGATCAAGCTCCCCTGAATTGTTCGCTCCATCTGTCAAAAGAATCATAACCCTATGATTGTCGGGTCTATCTTGGAGCCGCTTTATTCCGATCCCTATCGCATCTCCAATGGCCGTGCCTTGCCCAGCGAAGCCTATTTCAGCCTCATGTAGGAGGCTTTGCATGGTCCTTCGGTCAAAGGTCAAAGGTGTCTGAAGATAAGCTTTCTCTCCAAACAATATCAACCCAAGACGATCGCCGTTTCGCTCTAGAACGAAATCCCCAACAACGCCCTTCACAGCAACCAATCGATTGACTAGTTTGCCCCCGAGTTGCATGTCCTCTCGCTCCATACTCCCTGATATATCAACCGCTAAAAGGATGTCACGCCCTGATGTTGGCAAAGATACAGGCTCTCCGACCCAAACAGGCCTTGCTAATGCTGAAAGAGCAGAAATCCAGCAGGTATATAAAAGAGCAAGTAGCATGAGTTTTTTCCAGTTCGAATGTTGTTCGATGTTTCTAGTCCCTACTATTGCTGCGAGGGCAGGTGCTCGCAGAGCAAGCATGCTTGCCTGCTTCGGATGACGCAGAAGCCGGTAAGCAATCGGGATTGGAAAAAGACAGAGAACCCATGGCCAGATTAAACTCAGCATTCAATTCATTCCTCGCAGGCGGTGCTGCTTGATCCATAGTCTCGCATCTGACTCCAGTGATGTACAAAGTTCCGCACAATACTCAAGATCATACTGGTCTGGGGTTGCATAAAGGATCATGCCTAATTTTTGAGGGTCGCAGAGAAAAAGAGACTGGTTACTGGTCTCTCGGAGAAACTCAAGAAATGCGGCTGTTGGAAGACTGGCGATATTCTCCTCTCTGGTGGCGGTATTTGCTGTTTGTCTCAATAGAAGAAATAGATATTGGATCTTGCGGCTATGTTGTTGAGTAGCCAATATATCATCCAATTTCTTCAGCGCCTCGAGTCGGTAGATGCGGCCTCGCTGTCTTCTCAGTATGAATCTCGTTATTAGGATAGCGCAAATTACGGCTATCAAAGCTAGCACCCACCAACCTGGAGCAGGCGGCCAGAAAGGTATTGCTTCTGGTGAGTGGATGTCGCGCAACTTAGCTAGAGGATCAGGTTCATTCATTTTAATCTAAACTAACATCATGCTCGTCTTCGGCGTTTGCCATAAGTTCGGCCTAAAATGGACATGATATTCTCTGATGTGTTAAATGTTAACAGATCGCCTCCTAATTTTTCGGCTAGTGCTTTGATTTGATCGCAACGGGTTCGAAATAAATTTGCATAACTTTGGCGGAGAGATGAATTTCTGCTGTCCAGAAGTGTTGTATTCTTGCCATCGCTGACTGCATAAATTGACGGTGGAGGCAATTCAACCTCTAAAGTATCATAGACATGGCATAAGTTCACTCTCGCTAATCGAGTGATGTCGAAAAGATGCCTAGAACAGTCGTCATCCAGATCGTTGAAATCGCTAATGATAAAAAGTGTCGAACCCGGCAGAACCAATTGTTTTGACTCTTGTAGTATGCCTTTTAGGGTGAAATTTTCTTCCTGCGAGTTCATAAGTTCCTTGGAAAAACTATGGAGTGAGTGAATATATTGAAGTACAGCATGATGGTTTCTTTTTGCCCTGATATCCTCATGCCGTTGTTGCCCAAAGATTAACCCTCCCACGCGATCATTTGCTGCCAAACCAGCCCAAATAAGAGTTGCTGCGATTTTACAGGCTACGACTGATTTCAGCTGTTGGCTTCCAAAAAACATTGCCCCACGAAGATCTGTGATTACCAATATAGGCCTTTCACGCTCTTCGCTGAAAACTTTGGTGTGCGTGACCTGGGTGCGAGCAGTTACTCGCCAGTCGATGCTTCGGATGTCATCTCCGGGCCTATATATGCGCACCTCTTCGAAGTCCATGCCTCTGCCTCGCCAACGTGACTTGTGAGTCCCACTGATTTGTTGTCGCGCCAAAGGGTTTGGGAAATTGGTTAGCTCCCTAGCTCCATAACGAAGCTTAATCAGTGATTTTTGACTTGCTATCGCTGGGTTGGATTCAGCATTTTCAAGCTTTGAATGATCTAGCATGAGGAACCGGCACTTAGGCCGTTGGCACCATTTCAAGGAGTTGGTCGATCACTTGTGTCACAGAAATTCCGTTGGCTTCTGCTTCAAAACTCATTATTAGGCGATGCTTGAGCACGTCATGCGCCACGCTTCGCACATCATCAGGGGTTACAAAATCGCGACCATTCAGCCATGCAAGGGCTCGACTGCATCTGTCTAAAGCAATTGTTGCTCGGGGGCTTGCGCCATAATCAAGCCATGATTCTAGGTTTCCACCGTAACTTGCAGTATTTCTTGTAGCTAAAACGATTTGCACCAGATAATTTTCGACTGGTTTCGCCATATGAACCTTTAGAACCCGTCTGCGAGCTTCCAATATTGTTTTTTGATCAACTTTAGAAAAGTTCTCCAACACCTCCTCCAATGTTTCTTTTCTGGATAATTCGAGGATCAGGCGCTCTGTTTCTGGCGCGGGATAGTCAACCGAAACATGCATCAGAAAGCGATCCATCTGTGCCTCAGGCAGTGGATAGGTCCCCTCTTGTTCGATTGGATTCTGAGTAGCCATCACTAAAAATAATTTAGGAAGATCATAGGTATTTTTCCCAACCGTTATTTGCCGTTCCGCCATTGCCTCCAGAAGAGCCGATTGAACTTTGGCTGGGGCTCTATTTACTTCGTCGGCTAATACCAAGTTGTGAAACAATGGTCCCGACTGAAACTCAAATCGGTTTTCCTGAGGCCGATAAATGTCGCTCCCGGTTATATCTGCGGGTAGCAAGTCTGGTGTAAATTGGATGCGGTGGAAATCAGCATCTAAGCCCTCCGAGAGGGTCTTGATCGCTTTAGTTTTAGCCAACCCAGGAGCGCCTTCAACAAGCAGATGGCCGTCTGCCAAAAGAGCTATGATCAGTCTCTCCACCAACGTCTCTTGACCTAAGATTTTTCTACTTAGCCATTTCTTCAATTGGTTGATTCGCTCTTGCACCAGTTTGCTCCTAATGTCTTGTTTGACTCGTTTTTAGATATGTAGTTGATTGTAATCGCGTCTGACAATTGCAAATTAATTTATGCCGAAAAAAAATTCGGTTTTACACTGCGCTACAACCTATTATAGTTGCTTTAGGCGAGCAACGTCTTTCTGCGCAGACAGATTAATGCTCTCGATCCTTTTCATGTGTAATTTCTGTTTGCGGCCTCGCCAAGAGTTTCTAGGTTCAATTAGGCTCGCAGCTACAAAATGTTACCGGAGGCGAAATATTAGCGATGGAAAATAAAAAAAACAATAACCGACCTCAACTGCTCAGAGCCTTAGCGTCTCTTTCTGCCCAGCACGTTGATGAAATTGATAAAACAAATTTTGATAATTTCGTCGATCACACTGTAAAAAAACATCTCGATATGGATTACCTTAATAGGCCACTGGAGACAATTTTCTGGAACATCTATGGCCTTTACAAATTTGTACGAGTGTTCGATTCACTTGCTAGCAGTGACGAGATTTATCGCGGACAATTCATGGGATTTAACCCTGACCGCCATGAGGACGGCTGGGTTTCTGAGCATTCTGTAATATATGTCAATCAGCTGGATAAACCGTTCTTAGTGGATTCATTGCGTATCGCATTAAATTCGAGCGGAGAAAAAATTTATAGCCTCAGAAGCACGCCACTATGGATCAAACGGAATGAACAAGGCCTCATGGTCTCAATTTCATCTGATCACATGCCTGATGCTTCACTTGAGGCACTTATAACAATAGAAATAGAGCGTTGTGATGATGATCAATTGAAGGTTGTATCGAAACAGTTGCTAAATGTCCTCAGTGACGTCGAGTTAGTGGTGAATGATTTCGAGAAGGTCCGAAGAGATCTGAGAACTCTAATTGATGATATTCAACTTTTAGCGCCTAAAACGAGTGATCGTGACGAGTGTGTTGAATTCTTGGAGTGGATGGACTCGGGGGCGTTTGTATTTCTGGGAAGCATACAATTTTCGCTCGAAAATCGGGGTGAAAAGACTTTCCTAACCGAGGCTATCGATAGCAGGAATGGTTTATTTAATCGGCTAAGTTCAGACACGAGAGAGCAATGCCTGGCAGATCTTAGTGATGGAGTAAGTTCGTTTTATGAGACAGACCAGGTTCTATCATTTGGAAAGTCTTCAACCCGTTCCTCCGTGCATCGAAGCGCATACTCTCACTACGTTGTTGTAAAACGTTTTGATGAGGCCGGTCAACCTGCAGGCGAGGCTCGCTTTTTAGGGCTTCATACCTCTCAGTTCTATGACTACAGTACGGGTCGCATTCCTATCCTTCGCAGCAAAGTGGATAATCTGTTGGAGAATTCAGGTTTCCAAAAAGGGAGCCATGATTACAAGGCACTTAGCACCATTGCTGAGTCGTTTCCTAGAGACGAATTGCTGCAGATGCCACAGGATGCTCTGCTGGAAATGGCGATAGGCATATGGCAAATCTATCAGCGAAACATGACAAAAGTTTTTACTTATTCCGACCCCTTTAAAAAGTTTGTTAGCTGCTTGATTTTTTTGCCTCGCGAATCTTTTAGTTCGCGAATAAGGGAGAGGATTCAGCACGCTGTCGAGAGCTTTCTAGGCGCATCAGATAGTAGTTTTGTCAGTTTTTTTCTTCCCGAATCGATGTTGGTTCGTGTATACATGGTCTTTCCTGTCATCGGTTTCAGTTTTGAAACCGATGATGCAGACAGGCTAGAGGAAATCATTGAGAGTATCACGGCAAACTGGATCGGCGAGTTTAATAATTTGGCGGCAGAAGAAATCGGTGAGCAAAGAGGCCTGACCTTTTCAAGGAAATATGCGAACAGCTTTTCGGAAGCCTACAAGGAACAATATAAACCTATCCATGCATTAAGGGATATTTCTGTATTGGAATCTCTGACAGAGTCCAAAAAACTGTCTGTTGACCTGAGACCATTGGAAACTGGCTTGCAGCTAAAGCTGTTTCATGCAAAGGAGCCGATTGCTTTGTCAAGCATGATTCCGATACTTGAAAATCTGGGTTTTCATGTCCTGATGGAACGACCACATGAAATAACTATGCGACAGCAGTCATCTGTCTGGTTGCAAGATTTCCTTCTTAAACTCACTTTGAATATTGATGTAGACTTTTATTCTATCACGAAAGACTTCGGTCAAGCATTAGAAGCAATATGGTCCGGTGTTGCAGAAAATGATCGATTTAATCGGCTGGTGATTGGGGCGGGTTTAAATTGGAGAGAGGTTGCGCTGTTGAGACTTTATTCTCGGTACCTGAAGCAACTCGGAATTTCATATAGCCAAGATTTCATTGCGGATACGCTCTCTGCATATGCTGGGTTATCGAAAGCCTTGTTTTCGCTTTTTGGAGCTATGTTTAACCCGCAGTCAGCCCACAATGAAGATCAGCGTAATGAGCTACAGAATCTAAGGCAGGATATTGAGAAGAGTTTAGAAAGTGTTTTGGACATAAGCCATGATAAAGTCTTTCGAGCTTATTTGCAGATTATTGAAGCCACTAAACGCACCAATTTCTATCAATTACAATCTGACGGTCTTCCCAAACCCTTTTTGAGTATAAAAGTTGCTACAGGAAAAATTAGTATCGCGCCGGAGCCTCGACCAGAGAGTGAAATATTTGTGTACTCTCCTGAATTTGAGGGTGTGCATCTTCGCATGGGAAAAGTTTCTCGTGGAGGCCTGCGCTGGTCAGATCGACTTGAGGATTACCGTACCGAGGTGCTTGGGCTCGTGAAAGCACAGCAAGTGAAAAATGCAGTAATTGTTCCCAGTGGAGCAAAAGGTGGTTTTGTAATTAGAAGCTCTCCTTCTGCCGTCCGTCACGAATCACGTTCAGATAAAGGCGAAGCTATTTATAAACTTTTCATTCAGGCGATTCTTGATATTACTGACAATTTTGTCTCAGGGGCAGTGGTCGGGCCGCAAAATGTGGTAAGGACCGATGGCGATGATCCTTATCTGGTAGTGGCAGCCGATAAAGGTACCGCCACGTTCTCGGATTTAGCCAACAATGTTTCAAATCAGCAGCAGTTTTGGTTGGGAGACGCTTTTGCTTCTGGAGGATCAAATGGCTATGACCACAAGGCCATGGGTATCACGGCGCGAGGTGCTTGGGTTGCCGTCAAAAGGCATTTTCATGAGCTTGGAATGGATATCCAAACCGAGGATTTCAGTGTGGTTGGCATTGGTGATATGTCGGGTGATGTTTTTGGAAATGGTATGTTGTTATCGAGGCATATCAAATTAGTTGCAGCTTTCAATCACTTGCATATTTTTATTGATCCCGATCCCGATTGTGAGCGAACTTACAAGGAGCGTGAACGGTTATTTAATCAACCTCAGAGCGGATGGGATGACTTTGATCGATCGCTTCTTTCAGACGGAGCACGAATATTTTCTCGCAAAGATAAGACTCTCGAGTTGACGCAGGAGATTAAACAACGTTTTGACATAAATGCAGATCGTGTAACGCCGGCTGAGCTCATTTCCGCGCTACTGTTAGCCCGTGTTGATTTACTTTGGAATGGTGGTATCGGAACCTACGTGAAATCTAGCGATGAGAGTGACGCCCAGGTTGGGGACAAGATTAATGATGAATTAAGAGTAGATGGTCGTGACCTGCGTTGTAAAGTTTTAGGTGAAGGAGGTAATCTAGGAATCACGCAACTAGGAAGGGTTGAGTATAGCTTAATGGGGGGCTTGTGTAATACAGATTTTATTGACAATGCTGCTGGCGTGGATTGCTCTGATCACGAGGTGAATATCAAGGTTCTGCTGAACTCTAGGCTGCGAAGCGGCGATCTAAATATTGGGGCAAGAAATGAACTCCTTGCTTCGATGACTAAATCGGTGGCAGAAAAGGTGCTTAAAAATAACACGCGCCAGACACAAGCTATAAGCATTGCCCTTCATCGAGGCAGAGAACAACATCCTGAATATGACCGTTTCATGCTCTGGTTAGAGAGTTCGGGAAAACTAGACAGAGATATGGAGTTTCTTCCAAAAAAGGAAGAATTGTTGGAGCGTTTTTCCGGTGGAGGGAATCCTTGGACTAGGCCAGAGTTAGCTGTCTTAATATGTTATTCGAAAGTGATGTTGAAAGAATCTCTTATGGATGCGGACTTGCTGAATGATGCTTGGCTTGCTGATTCTGTGGAAAAGGCTTTCCCAAGAATGCTTGTAGAGTATCTTGGTGGGGCCGTTTCTTCGCATCCGTTGGCCAATGAGATAGCGGCCACTCAGTTGGCTAATGATCTTGTGGATAGATTTGGATTTAGCTTCCTTTTCTGTGCTGTTGAGACCGTCGGAAGCAGCCCAAGAGAGATTGTGCGTGCGCTGACGGTGGTAATAAATGTGTTAGGAATCGATCAACTCTGGCATTTAATTGAGACTGACGATGGCAACTTTTCGGCAGAGATGCAACTCGACTTATTCCACATCCTGATCAAACTTGTCCGCCGCTCTACTATTTGGTTCTTGAGACATCGGTCCTCAGGCTTTGACTGTGCTGAGAGTATTGGATTATTTGCTGAGCCGATGCAGCAACTTCTTGAAAATTGGGTTAAGTTGCAGCCTAATGGTTGGCAGGTAAAACCCCCTTGTGAAACATCCAAAGGTAACGTCGCCGTTAACTCAATCTCAAGAATGCAGAGGTTATCGGATAACCTCTTTAGTGCTCTAGGGATAATTGATTTGGCTCTGCGCGACAATTGGCCAGTAAATAAGATTGCATCGATCTACACCATAGTTGGGGAAACATTAATGCTAGATGATTTGATGTCGAAGATAACTGGCATAGAGTCGGTTGGTCGTTGGCAAGTTTTGGCGCGCGAATCTTCGATGAATCAACTCGAGCAATATCATCGAGATACGACCGCTTTATTGCTGCAAATCTGGGAGGGCAAACCAGAAGAGATAGCCGCACTTTGGCAGGTTGCGCAGGAGGCAACCATTGCTAGTTGGGGAGTCATGATGTCAGAGATTCGTAAATCAAAGGGGAATGATTACCCTCTAACGACGGTAGCGTTAAATGAATTCCTTAACTTGGTGGAGGGATTGAGAAGAATCAGTCGAGAAAGAAATTAGGCTAATACTAGCTTATTACAACTTAGCCAATTTTTCGCATTTTAACTCAGAATGCGCTTTCGATGATGAAGCAATCATCATTAAAAATTTTTGTTTCAGTGTTAAAGGTTGATAACTTTCTGCTGAAATGCTTGCTGATTGAATCCCGACCAGAAATCCTCTCTACCTTCTCTCCATCCGCGAGCCCAATAATAGGCCATATTTGAATTGACTGAGAAAGGACATGCGCTTAGCGGTTTACCTTGAATGGAGGCTTGATAACCTTTCGAAAATGAGCGAGAAGTAAGATCTTTTTTCTTTTTTTTCATTCGCAACCTCTATTGTTCGAATTTATTACCTCGGGGAAGATGCTAAATATGAAGATCGTGCAAAGTTTTGTAGAGCATATTTCTCCCGAGTTGATGGTCACTTTTTGGTATTATGCTTGGAAATATCAATCTTTAGTTAAACTAATTGAGGCCTAATTGTCGAATGTCTTATCTTTATGCGACTGAAGTCATTCATTCCGACCTGTAATATATTTGCAAAAACTTTCAACCTGTCATGGTTCAGGGATCCCTAATTTGTCTATGTTCGAAGAGCTAGTATGAGAAAGTGTGAGTTAATAGGATGTTTTGGCCGATAGATAAAATTTTCAGAAAAAAATATAGAAATGACCAATTTTGACAAAAAAATCGTTTGTGTAGCCTTATGCTCGAAGGGCATTGAACCGCTTCTTGAGGCAGAGTTGGATCTTTTGGGTTTAGAAATTATTAAGCAAACGATAGGTGCAGTGAAGTTTAAAGGAACGCTAAGAACGATATATGCGGCATGTCTTTGGTCGCGATTGGCCAACCGTATTTTGCTAGAACTAAAAGTTTTCAAGGTTGAGACCGCGTCACAAATATATGATGGTTGTGGCGAGATTAATTGGGAAGAACATTTTAATGTTGACCAGACTATTTCAGTTGGTTTCTCGGGCTCCTCTAGTTTTATTAAAAATAGTTTGTATGCATCTCAATTGGTAAAAGATGCTGTCGTAGATCGATTCCGTCGCCTCACGGGTCTCCGGCCATCAGTTGATCCAGTGCAGTCCGACATTTCCATTCACGGGAAACTTAAACGCGGAAGTCTGAGCGTGATGTTAGATTTGTCTGGGAAAAGTTTGCATCGGCGGGGTTACAGAAAGTTTAACGTCAATGCACCATTGAAAGAGAATTTAGCAGCAGCTCTGCTCTTAAGATCGAATTGGTCAGGTATTGCAGCCAATGGTGGAGGTCTAATTGATCCGATGTGTGGTTGTGGAACTTTGATTATTGAGGCTGCCATGATTGCAGCTGATATAGCGCCGGGTTTAATGCGGCAAAGATTTGCATTCACCGCATGGTCGGCGCACGATACAAAAATCTGGGAAGAAGTCGTATCGGATGCTGAACAGAGGCGAAAAATAGGATTGCTTCGTCTTCGCCAGGAGATTCTAGGCTATGATAGTGATCCGCGAGCCGTCGGTTTTGCCAAAAAAAATATCCAAGAAATTGGTCTGCAGAAAAAAATCAGTGTTGAAATTAAACCGGTTAGCCATTTGCAAAAACCAAAGTCGGAAACCGGATTGGTGATAACCAACCCTCCTTATGGTGAGAGAATTGGTGAAGTTAGTAGTTTAAAACAGGTGTACCAGCAATTCGGGCAGCGACTACAATTGCACTTCGGCAAATGGAGGGCGGCGGTCCTCTCAGGAAATTCAGTTCTTGCGCGCGAACTGGACTTGACGCCCACTCGGCAATATCAATTTTCTAACGGTTCAATTCCCTGTAAGTTATTTTTATTTGACGATATGCATTCAAAATCTGCTGCCATTAAATACCGGATAGATGCAAGGCGTTCGCCGAAAGAAATGACTGCCGGGACCTCGATGGTAGTGAATCGGTTGGTAAAAAACAAGCGACGGTTGTCACCATGGCTGAAAAAAAATAATATTACCTGTTATCGCCTGTACGATGCAGATCTCCCGGAGTACTCCGCTGCGATCGACATCTATGGTCAGTTTATTCACGTCCAGGAATATTATGCTCCCCATACCATCGCGAGATCCATTGCACAGAAGCGTTTTCATGAGTTGCGAGATGCGGTTGCAAGTTTTGCCCCAGAGTCTATAGAAAAGACATTTTATAAAGTTCGTTCCAGACAGCGTGGAACAGATCAGTACACCAGGATAGGAAATGGACATGGTAAACCATTAATTATTAGTGAAGGCTCTGCAAGGTTTGAAATAAATCTTGGAAACTATGTTGATAGCGGAATTTTCCTTGATCATCGCAAGATGAGACGGATTATCGGAGCCGAAGCCGTTGGAAAACGGTTCCTAAATCTTTTTTGTTACACAGCCAGTGCTACAGTCATGGCTGCCTTGAATGGGGCGTTGAGTTCTCTTAGTTGTGATATGTCTAGCACTTATATCGAATGGGCTCGAAGAAATTTTCAGCTTAATAAATTGGCAATGGATCGGCACAAGTTGTTAAAGGTTGACTGCTTAGAGTGGTTGAGGAATAAGACCAAAAGTATGGAGTATTTTGACATTATTTTGCTCGACCCTCCGACATTTTCAAATTCAAAGAAAATGTCAGTTTCTTTTGATATTCAGCGTGATCACGAGGCTATTATCAGAGCAGCTGCAAAGAGGTTGGCGCCTTGTGGCACTCTTTATTTTTCTAATAATTTTAGAAAATTTAAAATGAGTCCTAATCTCACGGATAGATTTTTGGTTGAAAATATGACATCTGAAACGCTTGATGTCGATTTTCGACGTAACCCGCGTATTCACAATGCATGGAGGATAAAACATAAAATCTAGATAAATTTTGACAAATTTTGAGCTATATGATGACGTTCTATTGGGATAGTTGAAGCATTGCAGAATGTTTGCAGGTTTTGTTTCCTCGGATGTCCGAAGCTTTTATAAGACAATTTTGCGAACGTGCGTTTTGGCTCTATGGGCTGAGAGCGAGCTTTGTCAAAATTTTTTATGGCCAATGTGCGGTATGGTCTTCATGAGATACGTGTGTTTTGGGTCGGTCTCTACTTACTGGCGTGCCTATATAAACAAATCCAATGATCTCCTCATTCTTTGAAATTCCTAAACCGCTTCTCACTGTATCGGAATAAGCGTAATCACCGGTTCTCCAGACTGAGCCAAGACCAATGGCATATAGTGCTAATCCGACATTGGTCAAAACGCTCCCAGCAGACAGTATTTGTTCAGCATGCGGGACTTTCGGATGTTCTTTTATACTTGCTATGCCGACCAATATTACAGGCGCTCGGAACGCCTTATTTTTTGCCTTCAATAACACCTCATCACTAGAATTTGGATTTGATGCTAGAGTATGTTTGACAAAAAGGTTTCCAAGAGCAGTGAGGCCATCTTTTTGAATGATAAGAAAACGCCAAGGCCTCAGGCGCATATGATCTGGAGCTCGCATAGACGCTTGTATTACCGTCTTTAGCTGGTGTTCAGTTGGCCCGGGTTCTTTAAGACGCGGGAAGGACTGTCTCTCAGCAATTAACGTAATAAGAGGATTATTTTCTGTTGTCCCAATTTGATCTGTCATAATCGCCCCCTGTAGAAAAATTTAACTTAACGCAGAATATGACAAAGATGCAAATCGTATTAACTCAGGCGCCATCCAATATTGAAAGCTAAAAAAAGACCGCCAAAATATCCATATCTTGGCGGTGGGAAACCCAGAAGGGCGTAAGGCGTCGTTTTTCAATCCAGGTAATGATAATCGTTATTATTACCATTATCAACAACTTTGCATTTTATTATTTTTTTGCTTGGGCTCGAAAGCTTCTTCGATTATTCCTCGCAAGTTGTCAGATAGATTTTTTCGGGTTACAGCTAAATTTATATTTATGATATTCTGGCTTTTGGTAGCTCATGGAGGCATATCAGATGGACCTATGTTTGCACTATCAAACATTGGCTTGCGATATATGTCCGATATACGCATTCATAGATCTTCGTGTCGAAAGCGTTGAAAATGGAATTTATCGTGCTCGTGTCCCGCTAAGTGCTAATGTCCAAAATCATCTTAAGATATTTCATGCTGGACCGATTTGGATGGCAGCTGAGTATTTGGGAGGACTTATAGTTCTCCATAATACTGACGTTAAAAAATATCAACCTGTAGTCTCAGATCTGGACATTAAGTTTATCGGCCCAGCTTTGTCCGATATAGTTTCCGAGGTTATATTTTCATATAAAGAAGTCGACAAAATGCGAAAATCGCTAGATTTGACAGGGCGTTATGACTTTACGACTAACATTGTCGTAAAGGACACAAATGCTAACTTAGTGGCAGAAGCAGAGGGCAACTACTCAGTCAAAGATTTTTCAAATCTTTTGGGCGCCAATTGACGAGTATTAATATTTCATAAGGTTTTTGATAGCTTAATAAGAATTCTTCTGAGTCATAAATAACTTCTTAGTAAAAGACATGGGTTGATATTAAATTGATGTGGGAGAAAAGACTGTTTAAGCTTGAAATTATTCTGATAGCTGGGAAATCAAACGAGTTTTTTCGCCATCAGTTTTGAATAGAGATTTTCGATGAAAACTCAACTGACACTGTATATTGGCAATAACTGTCATCTCTGCAGCCAGGCTGAGCAACGATTAAAGCCGTTGTTAATGCGAAACGAGTTGCGTCTTAAAAAGATCAACATTGGTAGCGATCCAAATTTGCAAGATAAGTTTGGCCTTCGTATTCCCGTTCTGAAATTGCCATCTGGAGAGGAACATAATTGGCCATTCAACTGGGCAAGAATTGAGGCCATACTGGATGAATCTCAATGATGATGTTGTGCCACATATCGGTCGATCGCATTGGAAAAGTTAATTTGGTTAGACTTTGAAAATGAAGTTTCACCACTAGAATGCATGCCGCTCGCACGCATGGTCGACATGAAATCTCTAATGTTCAGTCTCTCCCGCACATTCTCGACTGTGTAAAGTTTTCCTCGGGGATCGAGCGCGCTAGCGCCTTTTGCTATCGCATCAGCTGCTAGAGGAATATCAGCGGTAATAATCAAATCACCGGGTAAAGCTTTTTCTAAAATATACTCGTCAGCTTTATCGATACCTTGGCCCACTTCTATGGTTTTGATGTTAGCTATTCGCGGAGCGGTTATTGGCCTGTTCGCAACAAATGCGATAAATATTCCGGTGCGGTTAGCAAGACGAAAAAGGATTTTTTTAATCGGTTTTGGGCACGCATCTGAGTCGACATAGATCTTCATAAGGTATTTTTTCTCGATGATTATGATACTTTGGCCTGAGTTTAAAACTTAGGTATTATCTCACTTTAATGAAGCCTTTACATATTCATGGCTTGTAAGTCTTCGGAGACCGAGTAAAATTTCTATTTCGAGGGCTTTGGCGCTCTCTTTATTTGACCCTTTTTTGAGACCGGGCTTACGATAATAATGTGAAAGGATTTAATGATGGTTACAGTTACACTTCCTGATAACTCTACGCGCACGTTTGCAAGCTCTATCTCTGTGCAAGATGTTGCCAAAAATATAGGAACAGGTCTCGCTAAGGCGACAGTCGCTGGAATCGTGGACGGCAGGCAAGTGGACGCTGATTTCATAATACACCGCGATGCGCGATTGACTATTCTGACCGATCGCTCTCCTGAGGGTCTGTTTATAATCCGACACTCTACAGCGCATCTCATGGCTATGGCCGTGAAGCAGCTATACCCTGCGGCTCAAGTCACCATAGGTCCAGTAATAGAGAATGGGTTTTACTATGATTTTGCTTATGATAGGGCCTTTACGCCCGAGGATTTAGAGGCTATCGAGAGCCGCATGAGTGAACTGGCTGAACAGGATCATAAGGTTTTTCGAGAGGAATGGGACAGAGAGGAAGCTGCGGAATTTTTTCGTGGGATCGGCGAGGATTATAAAGCGGAAATTATTGAGGATATTCCCAAGACAGAGACCATTAGCCTATACAGACAGGGGGACTTTGTTGATTTATGTCGTGGTCCGCATGTCCCCTCCACCATTCGATTACAGAGTTTTAAGCTCTTGAAGGTTGCTGGCGCCTATTGGCGCGGCGACCATGACAATGTGATGTTGCAGCGCATATATGGTACTGCTTGGAATACCAATAAGGAACTCAAAGCTTATGTGAATCGTTTGGCTGAGGCTGAGAAAAGAGACCATAGGAAAATCGGCAAAAAACTAAATTTGTTCCACATGCAGGATGACGCGCCTGGATCTATTTTTTGGCACCCCAAGGGATGGGTTATATACCAAACTATCGAGCGATACATGCGACTTAAGCAAAATGAGCAGGGATATCAAGAGATCAAAACTCCCCAGCTAGTTGACTTTAGTCTATGGCAAAAGTCTGGACATGCCGATAAATTCGCGGAGGACATGTTTCAGCTTAGAACAGAAGATCGCAGTTACGCGGTCAAACCAATGAATTGTCCTTGTCACGTTCAAGTCTTCAATCAAGGTTTAAAAAGTTATCGTGATCTCCCCTTGAGACTTGCAGAATTCGGTTCTTGTCACAGGAATGAGCCATCAGGATCGCTTCATGGCGTGATGAGAGTTCGATCATTTACTCAGGATGACGCCCATATCTTTTGCACGGAAGATCAGATCCAGTCGGAAGTGGCTATGTTTATAGATTTCCTTCATGAGGTATATCGTGATTTTGGTTTCGATGAGATTATTTATCGTCTATCTACACGACCTATTCAGCGTGTTGGCTCTGATGCTGACTGGGATCGCGCTGAGAAAGCATTGGCTGACGCACTGGATTTGAAGGCTCTACCTTACGAAGAATTGCTTGGAGAAGGAGCATTTTATGGTCCAAAGATTGAGTTCTCTTTAAAGGATTGTATAGGTCGGATATGGCAGCTTGGGACTATACAGGTCGATTTTTCAATGCCAGGGAGACTAGATGCTCAATATGTAGCAGAGGATGGGATGCGTAAAACACCAGTGATGCTTCATAGAGCCATTTTGGGTTCTTTCGAAAGATTCATAGGTATATTGATCGAGCATTATGAAGGTGCTTTTCCCGTCTGGTTGTCACCCGATCAAGCTGTTGTAGCAAATATTACAGGGGAGCAGATAGAATATTGCGAAGAAATTACAAAATCATTGCGTAATAAGGGCTTTAGAGTCACTTCGGACTTGAGAAACGAGAAGATCGGCTTTAAAATCCGCGAGCACTCTATGAGCAGGATTCCTTTGATTCTTGTGGTCGGTGAGAGAGAAAAAGATACTAGGACAGTTTCTGTACGTTCTCGTGACGGAACAGATTTGGGTAAAAAGACCCTAGATGACGTCTTAGATATTCTGGAAGAGGGTGTTAAGCAGCTTGGTCGACTAGATAGTTCAGCGGAGTAGGAGTTATTAAAAAAGATAGTAAGCGTTTGCGGCTAAACGAAGACATTGAAGCTTCAACGGTGAGACTTGTCAGTGATGATGGAACTCAAATTGGTATAGTTGGTCTGCAGCAGGCCTTAGATTCCGCGAGAGAGAAAACAATGGACCTGGTTGAAATATCACCAGATGCCGAACCACCAGTTTGTAAGATCATGGACTACGGAAAGCATGTCTTCGATTTAAAGAAAAAAACTGCAATGCAAAGGAAAAAGCAGAAGCAGACCCAGGTTAAAGAAATGAAATTTCGTCCGGGGACTGACGAAGGGGACTATCAGATAAAACTTAGAAACGTTATCCGTTTTCTTGAAAATGGTGATAAAGCCAAGATCACGCTTCGCTTCAGAGGAAGGGAAATGGCGCATCAAGACCTCGGAATTGCGATGGTCAAACGGATAGAACATGATCTGGAGGACATAGCCCAAGTCGAGCAATATCCAAAGTTAGAGGGCCGTCAGATGACTATGGTATTTGCTCCCAAGAGTAAAAAAGGGTGAAGGGCAAATCTCCTTCTTAGCCATTGTGTGTGTTTACATTAGTGAATGTCCAATATTGGAGTATTGAAATGCCAAAGGTAAAGTCCCATAGCGGAGCCGCTAAACGGTTCAAGAAGTCTGCTGCTGGTTACAAACATAAACGTCAGCACAAGAGCCATATCCTGACAAAAATGTCGACTAAACGTAAAAGAAAATTAAGAGGTACACGAATTCTTGGAGCTTCAGATTCTCCGCGGGTAGATCGCATGTTGAGAAGTTGTTAACCAATATAAACTTGGAATAGTAGGAGAGAACTATGCCTCGTGTGAAACGCGGTGTTGAAGCTAATCGAAAACACAAAAAGATATTAAAGCAAGCCAAGGGGTACTATGGTGCGCGAAGCAGAGTCTTTAGAGTAGCTGTTCAGGCTGTTACCAAGGCTGGGCAGTATGCTTATCGTGATCGTCGAGTAAAAAAACGGACATTTAGGCGACTTTGGATTACTAGAATCAATGCCCAATCGCGAGTTGAGGGGTTGTCATACAGCAAGCTTATGAATGGCCTTCAAAAGGCTGGTGTCGAATTAGATCGACGTGTGCTCGCCGACTTGGCTGTGCATGATAAAGAAGCCTTTCATGCGGTGGTAGAGCAAGCGAAAAGCGCTTTGGCTTAAAGCGGGTTATCTCAGTCTAAGGGGGATTGCTCGGTGGCGCCTGAAAGAAGGAGAACAGGCTATCTGCTTTTTCCAATTAGTCATAATCTTTAAAGTCATACTCCTCAACTAAGTTATTCTTCATGACTCAGATTAATAAAATTTTTATAGAAGCCGAGACTGCAATTCAAGAATCAACCCAATTGCCAGCTTTAGACGAGTTACGTGTAAAATATTTGGGTAAAAAAGGACTTGTGACAAGGCTACTTAAGGCCCTTGGTGAGGCGCCGTTAACTGAAAGGCCGCGACTTGGTGCCCAGATTAATGAACTCAAACAATCTATCGTTGTTTTGTTAGACCTGCAAAAGCAAAAATTAGAGAAAGTAGAGATTGACTCAAAATTACTTAAGGAGACGATAGATGTAACCCTACCGGGTCGTCACGTGGACAATGGGGGCACTCACCCGATCACACGGACTCTGGAAAGAATAGAGTCATTTTTCAGTAGCATTGGCTTTTCAGTGGAAACAGGTCCAGAAATTGAAGACGACTATCACAATTTTGAGGCGCTCAATATGCCCTCCCATCATCCAGCTAGAGCGATGCACGACACTTTCTATATCGACAAATCAACCGTCTTACGGACACACACGTCGCCAGTTCAGATTCGAACCATGGAAAGTAAAACTCCTCCCATCCGAATGATTTGTCCTGGAAGAGTATATCGTCGTGACTCGGATCTCACTCATACGCCTATGTTTCATCAAGTAGAGGGTCTAGTTGTCGATGAAACGGCCAATTTCTCTCATTTGAAAGGTTTGCTTGATCAATTTTTAAAAGCTTTCTTTGAGATCGATTTGCCGATCCGCTTCCGTCCGTCTTATTTTCCTTTTACCGAACCCTCAGCAGAAGTGGACATGCAGTGTAATGCCTGTCTCGGGGCAGGCTGCCGTATATGCAGTATGACCGGTTGGCTTGAAGTTCTGGGTGGTGGAATGGTGCATCCCAATGTCTTTAAGCATTGTAACATCAATCACAATAATTATGCTGGTTTCGCTTTTGGTATGGGCGTTGAGCGTCTGGCGATGTTGCGTTACGGAGTCAGCGACTTGAGATTATTTTTTGAAAATGACTTGCGGTTTTTAGAACAATTCTAAAGGGATGCGTTTATGAAGGTCAGTGAGCTTTGGTTGCGAGAAATTGTTAGCCCTGATATTGATACCGCATCACTATCGGCGCAACTCACTATGGCTGGACTTGAAGTGGACTCGGTAAAGCCAGTGGGGAAAATTGCTGGAGCAGTTGTGGTGGGTAAGATTCTCGCACTTCGGAATCATCCTACTTCGAACAAACTAAGCATATGCGATGTGCAAGGTCTCAATGGAGAAATATCTGAAGTTGTTTGCGGCGCTGCCAATTTGAGCATTGGGATGAAGATACCATTTGCCCAAACGGGATCGATACTACCTGAGAATACAAAAATAGAACCAAGTTCAATTAGAGGCGTAGAGTCGCATGGAATGCTGTGTGCTCAGACAGAATTGCATTTGGGAGATGATAACTCTGGAGTGTGGGAGTTACCCGAGGACGCACAGGTTGGAATGCTACTTGCCGACTATCTTGATTTGAACGACAAAATTCTTGAGATTGATCTGACTCCAAATAGGGGAGATTGCCTTAGTATTACCGGCCTTGCTCGCGAGGTTGGTGTACTTAATAAATCGTATGTCAAGGAGATAGATTGCCAGCCAGTTGAGCCAACGATTGAGGATAAGTTCCAAGTTGTTATAGAAAGTGACGCATGCGGCCGATATGTCGGGCGAGTGATTCGAGGTATAGACTCGTCTCGGAAAACGCCAATCTGGATGCAGGAAAAGCTTCGCCGATCTGGACTGAGATGTTTGAGCCCGATCGTAGATGTTACCAACTATGTAATGTTAGAGCTAGGCCAACCCATGCACGCGTTTGATCGCTCCAAATTGACTGATGGAATCGTTGTTCGCATGGGTGAAAATGAGACACTATGTTTGCTTGATGACACCGAGATTTTATTAGATGAAACAACACTGATAATTGCTGATGAACAAACCCCTCTAGCGATTGCAGGTATCATGGGAGGCAAAGATTCTGCCGTATCAGAAACTACGAACGATATAGTGCTTGAGGCAGCATGGTTTAACCCGATACCAATTGGGTCAAAAGCTCGTTTTTTTGGCAAGCACACTGAATCCTCTCATCGATTTGAGCGAGGCGTTGATTCAGCCCTTCAAGTCGCAGCGATGGAGCGGGCCACTGCTCTAGTGATGAGCATTTGTGGTGGGCAGGCGGGCCCAATTGTTCTCCAAGAGTCCTCTCAGAATTTACCGAGCCTACCGAAAATCAAGCTGCAGCACGCGAATGTCAGCAAACTATTGGGGGTAGATATCGATTTCCCGATTATAGAGGACATATTAATTCGATTGGGAGTTAATGAGTTATCGAAAGATAAAGTCAGTAGTGTTTGGGAGGCTCCATCATGGCGGACTGATCTGAAATTAGAGCAGGATTTGATAGAAGAAATAGCACGAATATTTGGTTATAACAATATCCCAGCTTCTACATCAACTGCAGCATTAGTGATTGAATCAGATACAGAAACGCTTAATAGTGTCTCTAAATTGGCTAATTGTCTCATCACCCGCGGTTACAGAGATGTGATAACTTATAGTTTCGTTGACTCCAAACTGCAAAAGTTGCTCGAGCCAGAGAGGGTAGCGGTTTCCCTGAGCAATCCCCTTTCCAAGGATATGTCAGTCATGCGGACTAACCTCTGGCCGGGTTTAGTGCGCACAGCTCAATACAATATAAACAGACAGCGGTCTCGAATAAGGATATTTGAGACAGGCCAGTGCTTTTCTGAGGTATCCGAGAAAATCTCCACATATAAAGCGATGGCGGGGTTAGTTTGTGGCGAGCGTAATCCTATGGATTGGGCAGCAAATAGAGGTGTGAGTGATTTTTTCGACATTAAGGGAGACGTTGAATCAGTAATAATGCTTACCGGAATGTTTGAACAATTTGATTTTATGCCTATGTCTCATGGAGCCCTGCATCCGGGTCAAGCTGCTTCCATTCTATTTGATGGGTCTGAAATTGGGTGCATAGGTCAGCTCCATCCCCAACTGCAAAGTGAATTAAACTTGGGCATCCCGATATTTCTTTTCCATATTGATCTTGACTACATTCGTGATTGTCGTTTGCCAGTACACAGAGAACTCAGTAAATATCCAGCGATACGCCGAGACCTTGCTTTGGTAGTTAAATCAGAGATTAAGGCCGGCGATATTGTAAATTGTGCCCGTCAATCGGGCGCAGAAAACTTAACTAATGCCACTATTTTTGATGTTTTTGACGGGTTGGAAAATGCCCAGAATACGAAAAGTTTGGGATTAACTCTAACATTTCAAAATCTGGATCGCACCTTGAGCGACAATGAAATTGACCTCGCCATCGAGCGAGTCATAGAAATTTTGCATCTGCGCTTTGGAGCTAGACTTCGTGCTTAGCTGGAAATAATTTAAAGGCCGTTGTGACACTCATGCAATCGTCAATATTGCGAGCCTCATATTTGCTTTTAAATGCCTCCCTAATTTGATTTTCAACTTGAAAACTTTGGTGTTTACAAGCACTAAAAATTGATTATGCACTTGACGTTTTGTAAAAGTTCGCGCAAGCTATTCGGCAGTAAAATCAGCTTTGGATTGTTTGACTGACTCGAACGATGACATCTGCAGGCAGGAAGGTCGTCTCAAGCTGACATCGCTCAACATGGAGAGAAACTAAGGGTTATGGGTGCACTAACTAAAGCTGAAATGGCTGAAATGCTTTTTGAAGATCTAGGTCTCAATAAAAGAGAAGCTAAAGAAATAGTGGAAAAATTTTATGGGGAGATTGGTTCGGCCTTAGAGAGTGGTGACAACGTTAAGCTCTCTGGATTTGGAAATTTCGAACTAAGAGACAAAAGCAGCAGGCCAGGACGAAACCCTAAGACTGGCGAAGAAATTCCAATTGCAGCGAGACGAGTGGTCACTTTCAAGCCAGGTCAAAAGTTGAGATCTAGGGTAGAGAACTATGCTGGAACCCAGTAATAACAATGTCCTGCCAGTCATCCCTGGGAAGCGATACTTTACTATTGGAGAAGTAAGCGATCTTTGCGGTGTTAAGCCGCATGTACTTCGATATTGGGAGCAAGAATTTCCAGGTTTAAATCCGGTTAAGCGTCGCGGTAATAGAAGATACTACAAGCGGCAGGATGTTGTGCTGATTCGTCAGATAAGGTCGCTCTTATACGAGCAAGGTTTCACCATTGGTGGTGCGCGTCAACGCCTAGAAGGCGAGGGCTCCAAACAAGAAGCAACGCCATACAAGCAACTGGTCGACCAAACAATAGTCGAGCTAGAGGAGCTCCTCCAAGGGCTTAACCCAAAAGTTTGAGTTGGCCAACCAAGTACAATTATGAAGATGCTGCGATAGCGTGGATAACATGCTTCGGGCAATTAACTATGAAAGGAGTCATTGATTTTGAGTGTGCTTATGAGCCTGCTTTATGGGGCCCTTGATCGGTTATTGATATGATTTGGTTAAAATAAGTACGCCCAGACCTAGAAGAAAGAGTGGTATAAACGGCTCGAGTGGCCAAAAAGGTAGCCAAAGGCTCAATTCTTCCGACCATTTTGCAGATAAGAGAATTTCTGAAATGGGTTTATACCAAAAGTGTCCCGTGGCAGATGCAGTAATAGCTAGAGAAATAGATACCAGACCGCAACACTTTTTCAGGACACTATTTTTAGGTGTAATTGAGATATCAAAAAGGTCTTTATCTCGAGCTTTTCCCCACGCCACTATTCTTAAAGAAAAGGCCAAAAAACCAGTCCAATAAAATAGATAATCATGCCATTGTGGAGCCACGAAAGTCTCGTTATATGGATAGTAGAATATATTCCACCAATATACACTAAAAGCATATGCCCAGAGAAAATATAGACCGCCTTTATGGATCACATTCCATTGAAGGCGGCTGAACTGTTTTTTAGCAAATCTGAAGGAGGTTAACATCATCGCTATTAAAAAAATATAGCCAACAGTCCCCTCTAATTCGTCACGAAAATAGAACACTTCGCCGAAGTAATAATCACGGTGAAATGTCGATAATAGAAAAATAAAAACGGCTTGCCAGGTCATTGCAACTGCGAAAACAAGGCCAATATATTTACGGTTTCGAACCCACCAGTTCGATACTTTTCCTGGAAAAATTACTCTCAAAGATGATGCGGCCACTACAAAATAAATAAATGGAATAGCCCAACGGACAGAGTAGCCAATTAGATAAGATATATCCTCTGGTGATGACAAGTCAGCTTTTAAAATCGCTGAAACTATGGCTATGCTTATTAGCGAGGAAAGCAACCAAAAGAGGTTCCAAGTGTTTGAAATTGGATGCTTAAGAATATTATCTATCACTTTGTTCATATGTCAGTAAATAAGACAATTGCTCACATGTCAACCTAGACACTAACAACTTTGCAAGTAGCCAGATCCTTGACCTATAGGCGAGCAGCTTCATTGTCTGCTTCAATTTGATGAAGATTATTTGTTTCGAAACGAAAAACTCTCGGTGGCCCTCAAAGGTTTAGTAATTTGATCATGTCAAGAGAAATATGCTAATGTTTCCTTCAGAAAGACCGCCGGTGTTTTCGTCCTTCATAGCTAGACTTGAGGTTGAATCTCATGAATTCGAAATGGATCGCCAAAATATTACTTTGGTTGAGGTGGGGTATTGCAACTGTTCCTTTCCTTTGTTCAATGTACACCCTATATTACCTAGGAAAGCATGAGGTTTGGATTCCTCAGACTCCTCACCGTGATAAAATAACTATTTTTGTGCTGCTGATTGGAATGACAGGCTCTTTATTTTCAATTACGTTTTTTTCCAAATGTAACAAAACGGGCTCAATCTAGATATTTTATAAATTTTCGGGGCGTAGCGCAGCCTGGTAGCGCACCACACTGGGGGTGTGGTGGTCGGAGGTTCAAATCCTCCCGTCCCGACCAACGTTTTTCCTCATTAAAATCAATATTTTAAAAAACTAACGACTACCACTCCAAAGGGCGATGCTTTTAGCTGTTTTTGACCAGTTTGCAGCACCCATCAAAAAATCATCCGGTGCGGTAAGCCTTAAAATATACCACCCAGCTTCGACATGTTTCGGCATTCTTGAGTTATATTTCAATTGCTGAACTAAGGTCAGTGATGCTTTGGGTTTACAATTCTATGAAACTGATTTTATGGCTTTAACAATTATTTTTAATATAATGGCTCAATAAAGATCTGATACAAATTTTCGTTATTGTTCTTGGGGCGCCCCAAAAAGGTATTTATGGAAATCACTATTGAGCAAGCCCTGCAGCAAGGTGTTGCCGCGCATAAAGAAGATAAGCTTCAAGAAGCTGAACGTATTTATCGAGCTATATTAAAAAGCTATCCAAAGGACCCAGATGCTAATCATAATCTGGGGCTTATAGCAGTTTCGATGAATCAAATTGCTCAGGCATTGCCGCTATTTAAAATGGCTCTGGACGTAAATTCGAATATAGAACAATTTTGGATGAGTTATATTGACGCGCTCGTCAAGACTAATAGTGTAAAGGAAGCTAAGCTAGCTATTAAAAAAGCTAAAAAGCAAGGGTTTGATGCCAAGAAACTAGAGACGCTTCTTCCACAATCAAAAGTGTTGGAAGCAAGAATACCGTATAATAATTGTCCGTTATGTGAATCCAATAATATTAGTAATTCAGCTGTAGGAGATTGCAGTAAACAACTTCTGTATCATCCAATGATACCATCAATAATGCAATGGATGGATTGTGGGGACTGCCTACATCAATTTATTAATGGCCACTTTACGGATGAAGCGCTCGAAGTAATATTCAGCAAACAACCGGAAAATCAAGTGGTTGGTTATCAAATTGAGGAGCAAAGGTATATATCTGCGCGAATTATTGAAAAAGTTATACCTTTCAAGTCTTATGGAACTTGGTTGGATGTTGGTTTTGGAAATGGCTCTCTGCTTTTTACGGCAGATGAATATGGGTTCGAGCCAATAGGCGTTGATTTGAGAAAGGATGGTGTTGCTGCGCTTCAAAATTTGGGTATCCAAGCACATTGTGACCCAGTTCAAAATTTAGAATTTGAAAAGTCGATTTCTGTTGTAAGTATGATGGATGTGCTTGAGCATATACCCTATCCAAAAGAGGTTTTGATTTCTTTGTATTCTAAAATGGATGAGGATGGTTGTCTTTTGATATCAATGCCTAACTCTGAAAGTTGGCTTTGGAAGCTTTGGAGTAAGGAAAACCGAAACCCTTATTTTAACTCAATCGAGCACTACCATAACTTTAGTAAAACTCGTCTTGTATCATTATTAAATGAATGTGGGTTCAATATAAAACAATATGGAATAAGTCAACGTTATCGTTGCGGCATGGAAATTGTTGCCCAAAGAAATTAAGAAAAATTTTATATTTAGACCATAGTGATAATTTTGTAATAACTAAAGGTGGATAAATATGAATTTATAATATAACGAAACTTGTCTTTAAACAAAATTGACGTCAAGAGACAGGACTTTAAGTTGTCTTCACTTAATGAACTTTCGTTTCGCGTTTGTTATAAAACCACTGGTGTTAGCAGCGTTTTCGATTTGGGAAAGAGGCCGGCTTACAATCCCTGCAATTTAACAAACTGATGATAACGGCTATCTGGATTAGACATCAATTCGCGGTGGCTCCCAATATCAAGTACCTCGCCTTTATCCAGAAAGATTATCCTATCCGCCTGTTTTATGGTGGATAGGCGGTGAGCTATTATAATGATTAGCCGTCCTTTAGAAGCGTTGCGAAGGTTATGCATCATATTAATCTCAGTGCGCGGGTCGAGGGAGGCCGTCGGCTCATCTAAAACGAGAATACATGTGTCCCTCACAAGCCCTCGAGCTACAGAAAGCCTTTGTTTCTGTCCAACGGATAATGTATCGCCCGCCTTACCAATCACAGTATCGATTCCGCTCTCTAGCTCTTCTATGAAATCCATGGCTCCAGCTATTCGGCAAGCTTCAAAGATTTTTTCATCGGTGGCTGAAGGATTCGCCAATAGCAAATTTTCTTTGATACTAATGGACAATAGCATGTGCTCTTGAAATACGAAGGTAACGTCATCACGGATATCATCAACATGAAACTTTGCTATGTCTTGTTCATCGAATTGGATTTTTCCAGCTGTCGGTCGGATGTAAGCTGGCAGCATATAGGCAAGAGTGGTTTTCCCTGCACCTGTTGGCCCAACAATGGCGATTGTCTGCCCCACTTGTAATTCAAGATTCACGTTATGCAGGGCTTGGCGGCCGTCTGGGTAACTGAAACTCACATCCTCGAGAGAGACCTTGTTGGTAAGCGGAGCCATGGGACGAGCTTCTCGATCAAGCTCTGAGGTATGATCAATAAAGAAAAATACGCGGCGCACCGCTGCCACATTCTTCTGCAATTCTATCCAATAAAGACCGACAACCTGAGCGGAGCTGTTCAATCCAACAAACACACCGAAGAGCACAGCGTAATCACCTGGAGAAAGTACACCCGCAACTACCTCATCTGTTATTAGAATAAACGCATAGGCCAATGCGCCGGTGGTGCAAAAAGCGGTTAATATTTTTACTATTCCATCAATCAACACTGTATGTCTATGTCGCTTGAAGGATTCCGAACTTTTCTCGTCAAACACTCTTGTATCATCTTCGCTTCCTCCGAGAGATTGAACTGCTTTAATATTATCTATGCTTTCCTCTACACTATTAGTGGTGGCGGATCCTGCTGCTCGACTTTTTTGATTCACTCTCCGAGTGATTCTTGAGAGGGGGGCCGTGATTAAAAGAATTGCCGGCATTATGGCCGCCGATGCCCAAATCAGTTCAGGGGCAACTTCGCCATAACTAAACTTCAACACATAAACAGATAAGATCGCCCCTATAACTATGAGAACAGGTCTTAGAGTTAATCGGTAACAAATCTCAGGAAGCATTGGTGCGTCATACATAACCCGATAGATTGAATCCCCGATTCGTTGGTCGTCCAGTATTGTCATTTCTAGCCGACTTAGCCTTCCCATTAGCGTGGAGCGGAGATCATTTGCCAAACGCTGAGTCATACGAATGGTTAACAAAAGCTCAATCAAACCCCAGAGACCATTCGTAGCACTTCCCCCTGCCGATAATGCCTGTTCCGACTGGGTTGCTGCATCAAAGCCTTGCGGAGCACCAATTATCTCTGCCTGCTCTGCAGCGGGCGCGCGCAATCCAAACAGCGCCATCATAAAAAAACTGAAGATAACGATTGTCATCATTATCCCGCTAGGCGACATACCTTCTAGACTGCTGACTAACGGTATCATAAAAGGTGGAAAAGGCACCGTTTCGGTATCAAAAGGACTCTGCAGAACCACCTGATCCACGACTATTTTTAGAAGCCATGGAACCATCAATGCAGGGAGGAGTGAGATTATAGCTAGGCCGACTTTACAGAAGAACAGTGTTCGAACGGATGCCAAAAGTTTTACTGAGCGTAAAAGAAGTTTTAACGTCTCATTTAAAGTAAGCTCGGTCTTGGTGTCGATCCGATCGTCAAATTCGTTAATTTCATCACCCTTTGGTTTCATCGCGTGCTCCAATTGATTCGGCATCAACAAAATCCTTGTATCCACCGGCTTTTGCCATGAGGTCCGAGTGATTTCCAAACTCCTTTATTCTGCCGTCCTCCAAGAATGCAATTTTGTCTGCTGAGCTGATAGTGGATAGACGATGGGTCACAATAAAGATTACGCGATTACGCCCCCATGCAGCTAGGTTTTGCATAACCCGTCGCTCCGTTTCAGCGTCAAGAGAGGCTGTTGGTTCATCCAGAATGAGAATTGGAGTGTCTCGCAATATGGCGCGGGCAATTGAGATCCGTTGCCGTTGGCCCGTCGATAATTTGCCGCCTCTTTCGCCTAGTTCCGTTTCATAGCCGTCAGGCATTTCAAGAATAAAATCGTGGGCGCAAGCAATTTTTGCAGCGTTGACGACTGCAATTTGGGTTATGTCATTTCGGCCATAGCAAATGTTCTCTGTGATGTTTTTGGCAAAAAGAATGTTTTGTTGAAGCGCAATGGCAACGTTAGATCTTACATCACTCTTACTTATATTGCATAAGTCAAAACCATTAAAAAGGACTCGCCCGGTCAAAGGTTCGTAGAGGCGCAGCAGCAGAGACATCAGGGTAGATTTGCCGCTTCCAGTAGTTCCCACGATCGCGGTAATAGTGCCGGATTCAACAGACATATTAATTTCATCGAGGATATTTTTTCCTTCCTCATATCCGAAACGAACCTGATCAAAACGAATGGATTTAATATTAGTCGGAAATGGTTGAGGTTTTTCTGGATCAGCTACTTCGGGTTCTAACTCAAGCAGAAAGAAGGCACGTTTCAGACCCACAACTAGGTCTTGAACGTAAGACAGGGTAAATGCCAATTCCCAAATCGAGCTAGCGGATTCTTCAGCCTGCGCGGAAGCGGCTTTAAATGCTCCAAGGTTCCAGGCAGCGTAACCCACCAGCGCAATTACCCCGCCCAGATGCGTCGCTTTTTCATGCATCGCCCAAGTTGCCATAAAATACTCTGCGATCATCACAGCTCCAAATGCAACAATGCTTGTGCTCAACAATAGAAGCGACATAAACAAGCGCATATCGAATGCGGCGTCTAAGGCACTCTGAGAGTCAGCCCTAAACTTGTCCATCATTCGATCCTCCGCTCCATTAGCCTTTATCACCCTAATGGCCGTCAGCGTTTCTTGAATGTTAGATGTGAGGACACTATTGTTTTCTCTGCTTAATCGTGCTTTCTCCCTCACATGTGGCAGCAGAGCCCGCATAATGCCCGCGATGAGAAAAGCTGCAGCTATGAAGATGAGACCAAACCATGGCGAAAAAAATATGAGGACTATTGCGGCAAATCCAACCCAAGCCAATATTCTCAAGGGCGTTAGTATGACGAATTGCAGGACATTGGTGATGGTTGCGCTGTCTTGATAGACGCGATAAATGGCATCACCTGTCCGAGAACTGCTGTGATATTTTAGCGATAGATGCTCTGCGCGACTCAACATCTCTGAGCGAAGTTGTTGATTGACAGCCTGGAATATCCAGACCATGTAGTACCACATTGCTGCCGCATAAGCAGTATAAATCACCCAGCAGAGCGCCCCTAAAATAATTAAATTTTGGCGCAACTGCTTCCTTTGATGGCTACTTAGTTTCTCATAATTTCCCTCGCCTGATGTAACAAAAGTATTGTCTAAGAACAAAATTTGAGCCTGCACGGGCTGAAGGCGTTCACCGAGTAGAATCTTATTCTCAATCAAGTCACTGCTTAACATAGTAAAACCCAATATAGCGACACCTATTAACGAATTCAGGATGACGAACGTGATGATGTGTCTTAGTTGGAGCCGGTAGTAGGGCCAGCATCGCCATGCCAGCAGCAGCAGAGTCTTAAGAGAGTTATCGTCTTTTTTAATAGTTGTTTTCAAACCGGTCTCTTTATCGGCAGATTTTGACGGATTCGCATTTAAACGCCTCATATTCTCATAGGATTTGGATAATTAAAAATCCATTTTCATTGAGGATGGTTCTCATCAAGACTAACTCCCCCAAAATAGTTAGAACGAATAATTGTCTTAGTCTGGGTTACATCAAATCGCAAATTGCTTAAATGTTTTCGAATCATGTTTGGGTAAAAAAATCCTTGCCTTAGTGCTGGGTTAGCTCATAATATTTTCCATAGTTAGTTCATTACCGCACAACGCCAAATAAATGGTAAACAAAGAATCTCACTTTGGTTCATTTCTGGATATTTAAATAGGGTATCATAGGCCGTTAAAACTTTACGATGAGATTGATTATTATAAAAAGGCTTAATATTTTTTCTCGCATCTCAACTCGCGATGGATCTCGAGAAATTAGCGGCCAATAAAGATTTTTAACTGGAAATTTTAGGTGGAAGAATCAGCTCTTTGGGCGTCTTGGGAAAAAATTAACTCTACAATTTCCTTTGAGTGCCAACAATTAACGCAGGAAGGTTTTTTGCTTGATCCGTCGTTG
>MDTD01011545.1_pt1 | contig 42317 bp, 36 predicted proteins | sample 811221 | NCBI WGS metagenome assembly MDTD01 (sample SAMN05326646, study PRJNA326480) | marine metagenome | isolation source: seawater | place: Pacific Ocean: South West | collected 2011
GACTTGGACGATGTGTTCATTTTTGAGCTGCGCGATCGCGATCGCTTCCGCTTGCAATTGTTTGAGATAATCGATCGAGGTGTGAGCGTCGCTGCGCACAAACTTTACGGCAACTCGACGGTTGAGCATCGGCTGATACCCCATGTACACCGTCCCCATCCCACCTCGTCCTATCTCATGCTCTAGCTCTGTCGAGCCAAATGTCTGTCCGGAGAGTTGTTCATCGGCTTTTGCAGGTGGTTCTGCTTCCGTCGAGCTGCTCACCTTTTTGATCGTTTCGAGGAGGACTTTCTTTTGGAAGGGTTTTTCCAAAAAGACATGCTCCCGTCCTGCCCATCCGTGAACAACTGCTGAAGAGTTTGGTTCAATGATGTAAATACGAGGAACGTGGGCTAAAGCAGGCACTTCCTGCAGCCATCCTTGGAACTCAACAAAAGGTCCGTGGGTGTGTTCTACGGCAAAGATGAAGACAGACCACTCTTCACCGCGCATCAGCATGTCTTTCGCGCTGCTTTGATCTTCGAGAGAGATTGCCGCACAGCGAAACAGCTTCAGCAATCTTTGTAATGTTTGTGTGACCTTACGATTCAGGCCAAATACTGCGATATTGCTCATCACGCCTGGTATCCAATGCTAGTAGTTGAATAGACATAATACGCCTTGTGAGTACGTGTTTCTCGGGCCAGAATTCGTATAAAAAACTTTGCGTGACGGCCACCATAGCACATGGAGAGCCTTCAACACAATACAGTTTATTTTTCATACAACACGTTCATCCTCTGTCCTATTCGTTTTGTAAACTACGCCGGAAACGATTTGGAACCACAAAAAAGAAAACGACAATCTTTCGATTATCTCCAATTTGTCTTTTTGGAAGCTACTCTTTGCAAATTCCAAACCAACATATACGATAGAATATATACTACATAAACAACAAAATCAACCCCACAAAAAGAATATACAATACAGACCATAAAAACATGATTACTTTGCTTCACAAACAGACAAGCAAGATTCACACAAGGGGGAGCAGGCGTGGCCTCCGTACACTCAGGAGAGTGAACACATAAGCCAAAAAACCTTTTTACTAAGGGGTCTTATGTATCCATCAAGCGGGACATATAGTGAGGAGAGGATGCAACGTGGAAGCAGAAAAGGGAAGTAAACTACACACAACAGGATCAATGACGATCGATGGCGCGTTTACAAAACACGGGTAATATTCAAACGCTGACTAAGCGAACCATTCGCACTTTCAATAGCCTCTTTAGATCCCAGCACCACGACACGCCCTGTCTCTTTCACCTGATCGAGCATATCCGCAAAATCACGAAAATCTTGAATGGTTGTACCGAGAACCTGCTCACGGAAAGTCTGCCTTTGCTCATCAGTCTCACCAAGGAGATGACGATACAGCGAAGTGTACCCTTTTGCATCGGGCAGCTGATAATCATCCATGTCTCCGATGGCGCCGATAATATTCCGCGTCAATTCGAGTTCATTGATCTCAACATCACGCAGAAATGTACCTGCGAGATCATAGTTTTCGATCGTTTTCAGCAGGTTCGGATCGCGATAGGATAGAAATGTAAACACCCCAGATCGAAGGTTAAAACCACACATTCCTCCATACGCCCCACCTTGAACCCGGACTTTTTCCCACAGCCACGTCGTCCGCAAAAATCGAGTCATGATCAGCGATGAACCAGAGAGTTTGTAACCAAGATCAAAGAGATTGGCACCTTTTGCGACGTAATTGACCTGGGCGGGTAAAGTTAGCCCTTCTTCGATCGCTTTCAACTCGATCTCCCAGGACAAAGGTGTGTGTTCTTTTGTGGGCATATCCCCAACAAAAGACGAGAGCTTCGAAGAGAAAACATCCATATTCTTTTGATCAAGTGTCACATTGCAGATCATCGCATTTCGATTCAGCAACAATTTGCGCATGTCCTCGAGTGTGTCACGTACAGATGACCAGTCATTTTCGACCTTCTCTGCAAGCTCTCGCAAAAAGAACAGGTAGGACACCCCACCAAGCTGCTCACCAAGCCACCCAGCTTCGTCAAATTGCCCGCGAAGTCTCGTGTTGACGATCCCATGACCGGAAGGAATCAGCCCCGACTCCATCCCGGCTTTCGAGCGAAGCACCATCTGCTTGAAGCGCTCTTGGTTATCAAAATCAACAGTCAACAAAACATCCCGGAGGATGTCCAACATATCATCGGCTTGCGCCATGGTGGCTTTGCCGCGCAAAAAGAACCATGTTGCGGCTTCTTTTTGTTCACGCACTGAGGAGATCATCGAGCTAGACCAGATCCCACCTGTCTTGCGACGGATTCTTTGTGCGAGTGTTGTGTAATCTTCGGTTTTGGTCCCCACTTCCAGAAGCGCGCGACCAAAAAGTTTAATGTAGGGGATATACTTAAGTGGGAGTGCACGTAGGTTAAAGCCCACATCGAGATAAATGATCCCGTTGGTGAAGAGATCATGTGTCAACAACTCGGCACCATTCAGCTCTCCCTTTTCAACAGGGATCAGCTTGTTATTTTTGTCGAGATCGTCGAGCGTCAAGCTGGGTAACTTCGCAATCGCCTCGGGAGGATCAGGCGTCTCCTGCATCTTCTTGAGCTTCGCGGTGTTCTCGATGATGGACTGAATCTCGTCCTCACTGAGCTTCTCTTTGATCTCAGCGAGGCGCTTTTTCTCAGCCTCTTCGACCTTCTGACGTACCCCTTGCTCTGGCTTTAGGACGATCGTCACACGGTGCTGATTTTGAAGCAGGTGCGTTTCGATCAACTCCTCAAAGTAACGTTCCTTCTCGGCGTTCTTCTTGGCTGTCTCCAGATACTCCTCGTATCCCAAGCCTTCCATCGGATCACCATCGTGTAACCATGTATCCAAGCAGCTGATCATCAAGGCCAGACCACGAGGATAGGAGCCGGTGTTGTTCTCTCGCAATTGGAACTCAACGGTATTGAATGCCGCTTCGACCATCTCTGGTTCAAATCCAACCCGCGCGATATCTTGGAGACTGTCGAGGATCAATTGCTCGATCTTCTCGACATCCTCTACAGCGATACCTTTTAACCCAGCAGAGAAGGACATCTGCCGCAGCCCCGAGGAGAGTCCACCCCCCGTCAGATCTTCACCAAGTCCAGAGTCCAACAAGATCTTGCGCAAAGGTGAGGCAGGTGTGCTCATGAGCATGTAGGACAGGAGTCCCAAGTCCATCGACAGTTGTGTTGTCTTCTCTGCTTCGAGCAGCCAAGAGAGACACATCATGCCTTTTTTATCCTCTCCTTCTCCAGCATCGAAGGACTGTTCAATCCGCCGGTGTTCAGGAACATGTGCGTGGATTGGCACAGCGGTACTGGAGACATCGACCTGCTCGAACTGTGACAGGTACTCATCCAAGATCACAAAGCGCTTCTCAATGTCGTCATCCCCGTAGAAAAACAACCGCGCATTTGAAGGATGGTAGTGTTGTTCGTGAAATGTCTTGAATTGTTCATAAGTCAGATCTGGGATCACTTCGGGATCACCGCCAGAGTCTTGGTGATATGTACCCTCTTTGTAAAGGAAACGCCTCATCGCCCTGTACAGGAGATTGTCTGGTGAGGAATACACACCTTTCATCTCGTTGAAAACAACACCTTTGTAAATCAACGGCTCTTGTGCATCTTCGAGCTCGTAGTGCCAGCCTTCCTGCTCGAAGATATCACGTGTGATACGTGGAAAAAACACCGCGTCGAGATACACGTCGACTAGGTTGTAAAAATCCTGCTCGTTTTGGCTCGCGACAGGGTAGCAAGTCTTGTCCGGGTAAGTCATGGCGTTGAGGAAGGTGTTCAGCGAGCCCTTGACCAGCTCGATGAATGGCTCCTTTAAAGGATACTTTCGAGAACCACACAACACAGAGTGCTCCATGATATGGGGCACGCCCGTCGAATCATCAGGAGGTGTACGAAAGGTCACCCCAAAGACTTTGTTCTCATCATCATTTTCTAAGGAGAGGAACTCAGCGCCTGTTTTCAGGTGTTTGTACAAACGCGCTCTTGTGTTCAACTCATCGATATGGCGGTCATCCACCAAGGCAAAGGCTTGTTGCGACATACTTTGCTTCCTCGTGTGTATACGCCCAGCAGTCGGGCAAAAATGTAACGTAGATCTCAGTACGGGGAACATTCTCCCCACCACACAAAGCCAACGCGGTCATCCCATATAAATGATACAACAGGGCCAAGTGCGGAACCATAAGGTAATGCAAGAACACAACAACAGCAAGCTCGTCGACTTGCTCCGCTCATCAAGACGCTTGCATTGCCAACACAATCACACCACAATGCCTTTGAGTTGGTCTACCTTGAAATGCAGGAGTCAAGATGTTTTCCCTTCGGAAACCCACACGCGAAATCATCAATAACTATCTCGAAGAGCAATCCAAAAAACCCTTCTCTTATGCTGAGACTGGGGCCTTACAAACAGGATATCCAAAGGGCTACGTACACGTCAATCGTAGCGTCTTGTTGGGGAAAGGAGAGCAAACATTTCTCAAAGGCAAAGAGGCCATCACACACTGGAAAATGAATGACTTAGGCTGGGTCTACCCATCGCCAGAGAGCAGCTTCCCGATCGAGGTGGGGCAGGTCTTTGCGACCCAAACATGGTCACTTGGTTTGTGGCTACTCAATCCTGGAAAAATCCTTTATGTGATCGATGAATCAGACGAGCAACAAGCACGGTATGGTTTTGGATTTGGTACACTCCCAGGACACCCCATGTCTGGCGAAGAGTGCTTTTTGGTCACGTGGGACAAGCAAACTGATGAGGTACAATACTCCCTTCGTTCCTTCTCTTTTCCCAAGCACCTGCTCAGTTTCCTGGGATACCCTTATGTCTTCTTGATGCAAAAACGTTTTGGCCGTGACTCCCTCCGGAAAATGCAAGAATACTGCCGGTCGCTTGAAAAAAAATGAGAAATCGATAGTCTCCTTGTGTTCCAATCCCTCTGTTGGGAAAAGTAGCAGACGAAAGGAGTCTATTGATGAGAATCCCCCACACACTTCGCATCCTTTGCGCGATGTCTTTGATCCTGGCTGTGCCAGGGCTCTCGCAAGCGGATACAACCAAAAAAGCTGCGAAGGTCGCAGCCAAAAAAACTGCGACCACAAAGCAAGCCAAAAAAACTGCGACCACAAAACAAGTCAAAAAAGTCGTCGCAGTGAAGGCAGCCAAAAAGCCTGCGGCCAAACAAACAGCTGTCAAAAAGCCAGTCGTGGTCTACCCAAACGTAACTTTTGACTATACCCCCAAAGAGATCACAACACTCTGCTCCGCCGCACTCGCACGCGCAAATCGCAGCCTCGAAGCATTGCTCGCGTACGGAAAAAAGACAAAGACACCAGGGTTTCACTACACTTTTGTGCCTTTTGAGACTGCCATCGCCGAGTTTGATGAAGCCATTGGTACCCCTTACCTCTTGCGCTACACCTCCCCAAACAAAGCTGTACGTAAAGCGGGTGCGTTTTGCATCCGAAGCTACTTTGGCTTCTCCTCCAAACTCTTTGCACGTCGTGACATCTACGCGCTGCTCAAAAAAGCCGCAGCAAACAGTAAGGGACTCGACGCAATTGACCAACGCCTGATCACAGAGACGCTCAAAAAATTCGAAAAAAATGGCGCAGGTCTCTCCGAAAAATACAGCAAAGAGGTCGCACAACTCAACGCTAAATTGTCCCAACTGGGCATGAAGTTCCGCGGTAATATTGGCGAAGACAAAACGGTCTTGACCTTTACAGCGAAGGAGCTCGAAGGGGTCCCAGCAGGAACACTCAAGACCCTCAAGAAGGACAAAAAAGGCAATTATCTCATGCGCCCCATCGTCGCAGGACAGTACATCTCCGTCTTGCGTAACGCTAAGAACCCTGAGACACGCAAAAAAATGCTCCTCGCACGACAGAGCATCAAAGGCAAAGAAAACACTGCGCTGTTGGAAAAAATCATCGCGCTTCGACACCAACTCGCACAAAAGCTCGACTACCCAACTTACGCGCACTACGTCTTGACAGAACGCATGGCCAAAAATCCCAAGACTGTCAAAAACTTCCTCCAACAGCTCCGCGTCAAGCTCACATCCAAGCTCGACGCAGAAGCCAAGATCTTCCTCGCGCTCAAAAAGAAAGAGCACCCAAAAGCCACCGCACTCGACCCATGGGATTGGCGCTACTACAACAACATGATGAAGAAAACCATGTACGCTGTTGACGGCGAAAAGATCCGCGAGTACTTCCCCATGAACCACGTCATCAAGACAGTCTTTGACATCTACCAAACACTGCTCGGCGTGACATTTAAAGAGATCAAACCTGCGAACGCATGGCACAAAGATGTTCGCCTCTTCTCGATCACAGATAACAAGAGCAAAAAGATCGTCTCTTACTTCTACCTCGATCTCTTCCCACGTCCCGGAAAATACTCACACTTCGCGGCTTTCGGCTTCCAAGGTGGACGTCGTCTGATGAACGGAACGTACCGTCAGCCCGTCTCTGCGGTCGTAGGTAACTGGCAAAAGCCCGCCAAAGGTAGCGATGCACTGCTCAGTCACTACGAAGTCCAAACATTCTTCCATGAATTTGGACACATCATGCACCAGACGCTGACAACAGCGCGTTACAGCAGCATGGCAGGAACCAGTGTCAAGCGCGACTTTGTCGAAGCACCTTCTCAGATGTTGGAAAACTGGGTCTGGAAACCCTCCATCCTCAAGAAGTTGACCAAGCACTACAAAACAGGCAAGAGTTTGCCAACGAAGATGCTCAACAGTCTGATCCGTGCGAAGTACGCAGACGCAGGTCACTTCTGGACGCGTCAGCTGTTCTTCGCGACAGTCGACATGACGTACCACACATCCGGCCCAAAGGTTGACACTGTCAAAGTCTGGCAAGAGGTCGCCAAGAAGGTCATGCCCGTCACGCTGACAAAGGGAACATACCCCGCTGCGACGTTTGGCCACCTCGTAGGGTATGCTGCGGGATACTATGGATACCTGTGGTCCAAAGTCTACGCACAAGACATGTTCACCTTGTTCGAAAAAGAAGGACTGCTCAGCCCCAAAGCAGGTATGCAATACCGCAACTGGATCCTTGAGCGTGGTAGCACACTCGCCCCAAGCGCGCTGCTCAAAGGTTTCTTGGGACGCAAACCCAACATGAAAGCGTTCTACAAAGAACTCGGACTCAAATAGCCCCCCTACACTCCCCCTTCAGAGACCATCCGAAGCAAATACGCCTCATTTAACTCTGCAACATCCTCGCTCACCAACACAAACGTACCTGAACGCTGTTCTGGATCGATAGAGGGCGGCAAGACGTACAACCCAGGAACATTTGTCCCCGGAAGGAAAGGCCGAAGAGGGCCATGTTCTGCGGTCATCTGTGTGCAGATTTTTTGCGTCGGATGCCACCAAAAAAGCCCCCAATCCTCAGGAATCCAGCTCTGCAATGCCAATGTCAATCGACCAAATGAACACCGAGCGTTGATCTCCACGATCGGTCTCAAGACAGGCTGCCCCTCCAATACACCTGAAAACACATCAAACCCGACATCTCCCCAATAGCCAAGCTTTTTTAACACTTCAGCCGCCTGAAGGCCGACAGAGAGCACTTGTTCCGGTGGATGATGCGAAGGAAATACCCCATTTCCTCGGTGTGTCCCACTACCATCTGTGATCAACTCACAATACCCAAGCTGAAGAATGTCTCCAGAAGACGTGATCGTGAGATGCAATGAGGCATCTTTCTTCTCCTGCACCCAAGGCTCAAACAACAACGTCCAGCCTCTTTTCAACTGCCGAGCCGCCCAGCCTTCAGCTTGTTTGGTGAGCGTTTGGGATTTCCCCAACACACGCTCACGTCCACTCACTCCAAAAGGATGCTTGAGGATCCAATCCGTTGGACACTTGGCGATCGCATCTTTTAATGCACCGAGGTCTTCGACGATACAACTGTAGGGGAGCGCAACCCCAAACTCTTTCTCCAGTCGATGTGAGAAGCGTTTGTCATTGACTTCTCTTACCACCTCAGGATCTGGAAAGGCCTGTGTGCAGCCCATTTTCTGGGCCAACCGAACCGCCCCAGGGGTCACCCCCCAAACAAACAGACGCTCGACCTCTTCGCATTCGAACGAAAAACTCGGTGCCATCGCATCAAGCGCATAACACTCAGCGTCTTCTGCTCCAGGTAAGAGTCGAAGAATGGACTGCCATTTCTGCGAGACTTTTCGCATAATGGGGACAGACTGATAACGTTGTCCGGCAGCCAGTTCGTATTCAAAATCAAGATTGGAGAGAGTACACACAGTCATCTTTTTTTCCTGTGTGTTCGTATGGAAGCAGCCTTAGGCTTTCTGATCATGAGGCGTCCAATGTTGGAGGGAGTGGATAAATGCATCGCTGAGACCGGCTCTACGACGGGCTTCGGTTTGAAACTCCGGCCCACGAGCTCGGTGAGGAGGGTTAAATCGCGTTGTACAGGACTCAAAAGTTTCAAACTCCGACAACTCTGGAGGCTGGTAATGAGTGAGCCATCGACTGCCAAATCTGACGTGTAAGATCTCATCTTCAAAAATACGCTGCATCAGCATAGCTGAAGCCTCATCCTCAAAACGACGAAAACATTGAGAATAAAATGGAGCATGATCGAGGTTCGATTGTTCAAAAGTCAGATGCATCGTACACACCCAATCGAGAGGGGTGTGGATATCCGCAGCAGCTCGCCAAAAATTGTCGTTCACAGGAAGCTCTCCAAAGGTCACTCCCATCTCTTCAAGGCGCTCGCAGTAAAGTCGGAAATGCTCCTGTTCATCCATCAAGATCTTCGCGAGTCCCAAACGAAAGACACGATCTGCTTCGGGGAATGCGAGCAACGCCCACGCCATCAATTCGAGCGCCATCAACTCGTGATTGGCGAATGTATGCAAACACCGAATACGCATCTCTGGCTTGATCAGCGCGTTGGGGCGAGGAAATTTTGTTTGTTTGTCGCGTGAAGCGATCTGCAAATGTGCGGGACGAGGAGGTCTGGACCAAGGAATCGCCACTCCAGGCTCATGATCGGTTACATTCTTCAACCCACCCTCGACACCAAGTAGCTTCTCTTCCAGGCAATCCGCCGTAAAAATGCGCATCGCCCACTCTCTCAACTCCATCTACCTGACACCCTCTTCGTTCGACAAAAATACGCTACTCACCAAAACCTGGAAACTCCATACCTTCGCGAATCACAAACGCCGCGATACAAGGGATCTGACTCACACATGTGATCGTATGCTCTGTCTCTGGATCGCAAAAATCATCATCTCCAGGCCAGTATATATTCCCGTTCATATCGTTTCTGTAGCCACCAGACAGGACGAGTAGATGCTCTTGACCAAGGTGACGATGGTATGGGAATGTCACGCCGGGCTGCATCCGCACAAAGCCCATCAACCCACCTTCCATCACGGGCTCACCGTGGTGTAACCACAACGCGAGTCCTTCAGTGGGGCCAGGATCCCATGACGATTCGTCGTCAAGCCCCGCAAAAAAGCCCCGAATCTCATCGACAGAGAAGGCAAACATCGACGAAACACGATCGAGAAATGTTGCAAACCGCCCACCATTTGCAAAGTGCGCAAAGAGTTGCTCCTTACATCGATCTGATGGTTCCTGCTCTGGTGCAAGAAGGGACAAATGAAGCATCAACTTCTGCGCCTCTGCCAATTTCGCAGCATACGCAGTGTCAGCTGACGCTTCCACCTCAACCCGTCTCGTATCTTCCTCATCGAGAAAACCGAAGACATAATCGTATATCAGATCTTCTGTGTGTGTTTGCATTGGACAACCTTTTCAAGAGAGCGCCCACAAGTGTGGCACAAAGTACGTCGAAGACTATACCACCTCGATATGGACTTTTCAATTCGCTCAGTATCCCCCACATCATGCTCGAAGAAACAACCAACATGGAAGATCTTTGTTTCACACAGCACACTACGAACCCGAAAACAAAATGGATGTCATTTTTCTGCAGACAACCTTCCCAGCCAATGTGAGTCAGTCCAAGAAAAAAGTGAAGATGAACGTATACAAACGTGACCAGATTGGGTATACAATGCCCCGCGCAAGCTACAACGATTGAGTGGACGAAAGGAAAGAAGCGACGACATGAGCACCCAAGTGGAGATCGGACTCAACGCGGTCATTATCGCTGTGACAGACAAAGAACCCCGTCTCTTGACGGTGAATTGGGACCGCCAATTCTCACTAGAGGCTTACGACCAATTGCGTCCACCACCTTCTACGCTTAACGCCATTCCATTTGGGCCACTCGATCCAAGCGCTGACCGTACACTCGAGCTCGCCTTGCGCGGCTGGGTCAAAAAACAAACTGGACTCGAACTCGATTACGTCGAACAGCTCTATACATTTGGAGATAGAAACCGCGACCCAAGAGAACGATACGGAGGTAAACGCTCCATCTCCGTCGCGTACTTGGCGCTTGTTCAAGAAAATGAGACGTTCGACATCGCACAAGCACGCTGGCGCAACATCTACGACTTCTTCCCTTGGGAAGACTGGCGCACAGGCGCACCTGAAATCATCCAAGCAGTGATCGCTCCCGCACTCGAAGCATGGGTTGAACAAGGTGTATCCCAAAAAGTACGACGACAACGCAGAGAACGCATCGACATGACCTTCGGACTCGGTGACGCAGGTTGGGACAACTACCGCGTCCTCGATCGATACGAACTACTCTACGAAATCGAAGTCGCCTTCGAGGCACAGTGGGATCGCGCCTGCCAGCAAAAAACACTCCCCCCCCCACATCAACACAATCACTTCGGCTGCCCCATGATCCTCGATCATCGCAGAATCCTCGCTGCAGCGCTCGGACGTATTCGTGGGAAGCTCAAATACAGACCCCTTGTCTTTGACCTGCTCCCCTCGCTCTTTACGCTCTCACAACTCCAACACGTCGTCGAAGCACTCGCAGGACTCCCGCTGCACAAACAAAATTTCCGCCGCTTTGTCGAAAAAGCAGGCCTCGTCGAATCGACAGGACAAATGGATACACAAACAGGTGGACGTCCCGCCGCGCTCTTCCGATTCCGACGCGATGTACTCACCGAACACCAATCACCAGGCGTGGGACTCCCTGTCACCATTCCACAAAAAAATACTTGACATACCTTATGCTCATTCCTAGTATAACTACCACTGAGGATGTTCTTACGATCCCAGTTTTTTTTCACAACACTTTTACTCAAAATGAGTACATAAAAAGAATGGCTCATTTTGCCCCCTTGCAAAGGAGAACCCAATGAGCGTTCAACATTTGCCATATACACAAGAAGTCGAGCAGGCTACAGCGGATGTGTATGCACGCATCAAACACATCATCCCCAAGATTGAATGGCCCATTCATGCCCCATACATCGCCAAAATCAACGAGTTGAAGAAGGAACGCAACGCGGTCATTTTGGCACACAACTACCAAACCCCTGAGATCTTCCATGGTGTCGCTGATTTAATCGGTGACTCATTGGGCCTTGCGCGCATGGCAGCAGAGACAGATGCCGACGTGATCGTGATGTGTGGCGTTCACTTTATGGCAGAGACAGCCAAGTTGTTGTGTCCTGAGAAGACCGTCTTGATCCCTGACGTCACTGCTGGATGTTCACTCGCAGAGTCGATCACAGCGGAAGACATCCGCAAACTGAAACAACAATATCCAGGCGTTCCTGTCGTCACGTACGTCAACACGTCAGCAGCCGTCAAAGCGGAGACAGACGTGTGCTGTACGTCATCCAATGCGGTCAAGGTTGTCGAATCACTCGGCACAGACAAAGTGATCTGCCTTCCAGATCGCTTCCTTGCACACTACATCTCGACACAAACAGATGTTCAGATCATCGATTGGCAGGGACAATGTGAGGTTCATGAGCGATTCACAGGTGCGGAGCTGAGGGAGTACAGAAAAACATATCCAGGGATCGACGTCATCGCTCACCCAGAGTGTCCTCCTGATGTCATTGAAGAAGCTGACTTTGTTGGTTCAACGGCGGGTATGATCCAGTACGTCGCGGACAATAAACCAGAACAGGTCGTGATGGTCACAGAGTGTTCGATGAGTGATAACGTCGCGGTCCAACACCCCGACGTCAACTTCATCAGACCTTGCAACATGTGCCCACACATGAAGCGCATTACACTTCCCAAGATCTACGAATCACTCCTCACATTGACCCCACAGGTCGATGTCGATCCAGCGATCGCTGAGAAAGCCAAACTCTCTGTTCAGAGAATGTTGGAGATTGGTTAACAGGCAGGCAAGGATTTAAGCTGTATCGGGGTGGGGGGACCGCTGTTTTTGACCTTCACAAAAAAGCTGGGAGAGCGTCCGTTGGTCAGCTTGCTCAATTGAATGGCTGAGCCATCGAGCGCGGCTTTCGTCGCAACAGTACACGCAGCCCCCTGCGCAGAGACGGCCCTCTTTTTCTCCTTGGCGTTTTGCCGCTTGAGCGTCGTGACCTTCTCTTGCTGGACCTTTTGTCCTTGTTTGATGGAGCGGACCTTACTCGATGCGAGCTTCTTCTTGTCCTCTCCCTCTTCCAAAAAGCCAGCAAACGCCATCAAAGGGATCAGCATCAAGGCATACCAGGACCATGTCGAGGTCAACTCTGGCGGGAGCAACAAATTGTCTTGTTCTTTGAGGAGTACTTCAGCGGAGAGGGGTTGTGTTTCTTTGTTCATCCAAGTCATCTCATTCTATCCTTTCTCCGGCATAATCACATATACCGTCGCTTTTCAAGTTCTGAACACTCGCGGATACATACCAACGAGTTGCAATATCAATCGATCTATAGACACACCAAAGTGTCTATTTTACTTACGGAAATAGATGTTGCGTTCAGGAAAGGACAGGGGGACCTCTTGCAGAGCGTCCATCACCCACACACTGCGTGCGAAGGATATCCACACTTTGCAGGTAAACATGTAGGGTGTTTGTATGTGTTGGTGTTGGGACAACAGGGGATGATGCCACAGGGGGTGAAGTCGAGTGTGCGACATCAGGTGTGTATTCGAAAAACGAAACAGAGCAGTGATACACAGCACCGCACTTTTCAATGTTGACCTCAACACCGATCCCCTCTTCGAGGCATACGCGAATGGATTGTGTATCCACCGAGCCTGAAGCGCACAAGATCCCTGGTACTGAGACCACAAATCCTATACTGAGAATCCATCGAAGTAACATCAAAACCTCCATCACCCCACTCTCAATGTGGGGGAACGTCTTTCATACCGAAAAAGCTAATCACGAACCTTTGCCTGTCAAATCCAAAAGACACAACTTTATCCTAAATCGCCACAAATATGTTGATAAAACAAAGAAATAACCCTTGAAAACAAGTTCTCCATTGCTGACCATTTGACATGATCATCGTATCTTTTCTGCTCTTGACTGTTGAGAAAGTCGCTGCTATCTTTGGCCGGATTTTCAGGAGATTGAATCTCGATTCATTTCCTCGGTACAACGATAAATATTTGGTGCAAACCAACCGAATGTAGAGGTAAAGATGTCCACACACACTCCATTGACAGTCCTTTCTGAAGAAGAACTCATGTTTCAGGATGCCATCCGCAACTTCGCTCGTAACGACGTCGCACCAAGAGTGATGAAGATGGATGAGGCCGCCAAGATCGACCAAGACTTGATCAAGTCCTGCTTTGAGATGAGCTTAATGGGACTCGAAGTCCCCGAAGAATACGGTGGTGCAGAAGGTTCATTTATGATGGCGGTGATCGCGATCGAGGAGCTCGCGGCGATCGACCCCAGCCTCTCCGTTTGTGTCGACGTGCAAAACACCCTCGTCAACAACGCGATCATCCGATGGGCAAATGATGATCTCAAGAAAAAATACCTCCCCAAAATGTGTTCAGAATGGGTCGGTAGCTACGCATTGAGCGAGCCAGGAAGTGGCTCCGACGCATTTGCCCTCGCAACTCGCGCAGAAGACTGTGGTGATCACTGGAAACTCAACGGAACCAAATTGTGGATCACCAACGGTGGTGAAGCGAGCATGTACCTCGTCTTCGCAAACATCGATCCCTCAAAAGGATACAGAGGGATCACCGCGTTTATGGTAGAGCGAGACTTCCCCGGATTTAGTGTCGGCAAAAAAGAAGACAAGCTCGGTATTCGCGCGTCCTCAACTGTAGAGTTGATCTTTGAAGATTGCATCGTCCCCAAAGAGAACGTCCTCGGTGAAGTTGGCAAAGGTTACAAAGTCGCGATTGAAACACTCAACGAAGGACGTATCGGGATTGGTGCCCAAATGATCGGTCTCGCGAGAGGTGCATTTGATGGCGCTCTCGAACACATGATGCAACGCGAACAATTTGGTAAGCCCATCGCACACTTTCAGGGACTCCAATTCCAATACGCACAGCTCGCAACAGAACTCGAAGCTGCACGCTTGATGGTTTACAACGCCGCGCGCCTCAAAGACGCAGGGAAAAACTTCATCAAAGAAGCTGCGATGGCCAAACTCTTCGCGAGCCAAGTCGCAGAGAAGGTTGCCTCAAAATGCGTCGAATTCTTCGGAGGTGTTGGATTCACCAAAGAATATCCAGCTGAAAAGTTTTACCGCGACGCCAAAATCGGCTCGATCTACGAAGGTACAACCAACATGCAGCTGCAAACCATCGCCAAGCTGCTCCTCGCAGAGCGCTCATAAGGAAAAGAATATGTCAAACATCGACCGTATCGGACCGACAAAGCGACCCGACAAAAAAGCTGACGGCTGGCAAAAGTGGCGAGACTTGCTCTTTGTCCACTGGACCATCCCAGTCGAGGCGCTCAGACCCCTGATCCCCGCCCGGCTTGAGATCGATACTTACGAAGGCAACGCGTATATTGGACTCGTCCCCTTCATGATGAACGATGTGCAACCGAGTTGGCTGCCGTCGATGTTTGCGTTCAACTTTCTAGAGACCAACCTCCGCACGTACGTACACATCGATGGAAAACCTGGTGTGTACTTCTTCTCGTTGGAAGCCGCTTCTATCCTCGCCGTTTGGACCGCGAGAAAGACCTTCAGCCTTCCCTACTTCCATGCGGATATGGAGATGAGCAAGAACGGTCAACTCGTCGAATACAGGACGACACGAACGACAGGGAACCACCCCACGCTCACGACCAAGTACACCATCGGTGAGCTGCTCGGTGCGTCAGCACCAGACACCCTCGAACATTTTTTGTTTGAACGGTATTTGCTCTTCACAGAACATGAAAAGCAGATCTACATGGGGCAGGTCTACCACACACCTTATCAGGTCCAACGTGCGGTCGTGCACGAGTTGGAAGAGCAACTGATTGTGGCAGCAGGGCTGCCACAACCTGAGGGTCCCCCACTCCTGTCGCACTATTCGGCGGGTGTGGACGTCGAAGTGTTCAATCTGCTCAAGGTCTGATCAATCCTCCTCATACCTCTCCGGTGCCGCACCAAAGAACAACACATCCACCCGATTTTTGACTTTCCGCAATGGAGGCAACTCCAACGGCAAGATCTCTGTACGTTCCACGACCTGCCCTGGCTCAGGACGGTGTGATGATGGGATACGTTCGATCTCTTCAGCGGTCAGGGTGCGCTGCACTTTCCGCCGCTGAAAGTACGAACCACGCTTGAACTTCGCCGGGTAATCGTTCCAGTTGATGCCCTTTTGGAACAACAGCTCCTGCATCTCCGAGGTGTTTTTTTTGTGGAGTTGTTTGTGGCTGTAGTACGCGCCTGCAGCAGATTGAATGCTATTTCGTGTCGCGTCAAGTTCGCGCCAAACGAGAACATTTGCGGCCTCTTCGAGAGAGGGAACGCTCCACACACGCGCATCGAACATCACGGTCTTGTCGGCTTTCTCGGGGAGGTGCTCCATGAGCAAGCGACAGAACTTCATCGTTGCGGCGCTCGCGAGAACAGAGACGAGTTTTTGCACACGTCCGTCGAACAAGGGTTGTGATTTCAGATCATCAGAGAACAACACGAGATTGATCTCATCAGATTGTGTGTAACCGACGCTCGCGTTGGCTTCTTTGACCAGGAACCGTGTGGTCTCAAGCATACAGTGCATGAGACGCTCATCATAAGGACGCTTGAGTCCTTTTGTAAAAGTGTGAAACGCACGCCCATCGATACGAACACAGATGGGCAAGCGCGGGATCAGCCGACGCGCGGCTTCGATCCCTTCGTACATTTTCATTCGGTTTCCGAGATCATCTTTCTTCATTGGGTACTCCAGTATGTAGAATGGGGCTGTCACTCCCAGCGTCTCGGATTCGAATCTATCCATCCCGCCTATGTGTGTACTAGACGGTGCCACAAGCAATGGGTTCAAAAAAACCTTCGACGTGTGATGGTCCCTCTTCGTCTCTGTGGCTGTTGACCCCGACAATGGCAAGTGATATGTTTCTGCAGTTCGATATTGTTGTCCCAAAGAACAGCATTGATCGGACACATACCTATACAACATTTTACCGAAAGCTTCCGGCGTATAGGAAGCAAGGTAAACATACACGACGGGGTTTTCCTTTGCGTAAATCGTATATTGCTTGTTTATTGGCACTCGCAACACTCAGCTCTGGCTGTGACGAAGTGAAGCTCAAGAGAGAGCGTATTCCAGTCCCTGCAAATTTCCAGGAGGCGATGAAGTTGCCTCCAACCAGAATGTCATCGTCAGGCACACCGAAAGCTTCGACGACATTGAAAAAGATGGCTTCTCCTTGTGTACCCGCCCTGGCTCCATTCAAAAAATCGCTCACTGCACAACAGAGCGTCGCGGGTCTCTCTTGGCGTTACCCAAAAGACTGGAAAAGTCCAAGACGTTCGAGCTTTCGTGCCGCGACCTACAAGATCCCTGGAGGCAATGGAGCGGGCGCAGGCGAATGTGCGGTTTTCTACTTTGGTCCTCGCCAGGGTGGCGATGTCAGTCGCAACCTGATCCGCTGGAAAAAACAATTTACACCTGAAAGTCAAAAGACAACGCAGATGGGAACATTCTCAGTCAACAACTTGCAAGTCGCGAGCGTCACAGTTGAAGGAACCTTTTTGTCCTCCGTCCGCCCAATGTCACCGACAAAGGTCAAAAAAGCCGATTATTCGATGTGGGGACTTGTGTTCCAAGGACCGAAGGGGAAAGTGTTTTTCAAGTGTGTGGGTCCCAAGGCCAGCATGAAGAAAATGAGCCCTGTCATCGAGTCTATGATATGCTCCGTAAAAAAAGCATCCTGAGCGTTTGAGAAGGAAGCCCGATGACAAAGCCGATAGAGAACCCCTGGCTCGGCCAAACATTGAGGAAGGACTACCGTATCGACTCCATCCTTGGAGAAGGTGGACAGGCGGTGATCTACCGTGGGACAGACCTGCAGATGGAGCTTCCCATTGCCATCAAGCACTTCAAAAAAACCTCCAAAGGTGTCCAAAACGATCCAGAGCGGTTTAAGCGCGAGGCCCGCAACCAGGCCAAACTCGTCCACCAAAATATCGTCACGATCCGCGCAGTCCTTGAAGAAGAAGATGAACTCTTCATCGTCATGGAATACGTCAATGGCCCAACACTCGAAGAGCTTATCGCTTCTTCTCAGGAGCTGCCTCGGTTGCCTCTCGCGTTGATCGGGCACATCTTCCTTCAGGTGTTACGTGGGCTTGCATATGCCCACAAGGTCGGCGTTATCCACCGAGACATCAAACCCTCGAACATCCTGATCACCAAAGAAAACAAGGTCAAACTTGCGGACTTTGGACTCGCCCGCGCCGCACAAGACAAGCGATTGACACAAGCAGGACTCGTGATCGGTACCCCCGCATACCTCGCCCCCGAGCAAATGCAAGGCACTGAGCACCTCGATCCACGCTGTGACATCTACAGTGTAGGCGTCACACTCTACGAATCGCTTTGCGGCAACACCCCATTCCAACGGCCTGATGAAAAAGATGTCCCGCCCTTTGAGCTGATGGGACGACATCTGTTTATGGAGCCGACCCCTCTTCGGGAGCTTGGTGTCCCGATCAGTCAAGAATTTGAACAGGTCGTCCTCAAAAGTATTGCCAAGGACCCAGATGATCGCTTTGCCGATTGCAAGGAGTTCATCACAGCCCTTCGTCCTGTCCTTGCCTCGATGAGCGATACGCTTGAGACAGAAGTTCAAGACTTCTTACTCCACCAAGTCTCAAGCCAGTCAGCCGAACACCATACGTTCTCCGAAGCTTACGCAACAACAACTGAGTTTCAGCCACCTTCAGATCAGCATTTACTCCAAGCCATCCACGAGACCCCATCACATGATGAGCTTGAGGCGTACCATTCTGCGGAAACGAGTGACAAGACTGAGGAGATGAGTATTCCTCCGACTCTTCGGGTAGATCTCTCCTCAGAACAACCTCACACCCGCCCCCCCAAAGCCGAGAACCCCCCTTGGGCCAAAATCGCCGTCATACTCGCGATCCTGTTGATCTTCATGGGAGGCTTTATCCTCCGAGAGACCCAAAAAAACCCATCAAACAAACAAACAAACAACAAGAAAACAAACAACAAACAAACGACCCAAAAGAACACGGAGATCCCCTACCCTCAGCCGATCGCTGGCGTCAAAATGGTCAAGGTCCCTGCAGGTCCGTTTTTTATGGGGAGAGGGCGCAAGAGAACAAAGCGCACGTACACACCACAATCGGAGATCTACCTCTCGACTTACTGGATCGACATGACAGAAGTCACTGTCGAACAGTACAATCTGTGTGTGCAGGCTGGAAAATGCCGACAACACGCCAAAATGCCCACTTTGAAAACCAAAACCAAAGATCTCCCAATCACGTGGGTCAATTGGTTCGACGCCCGGACATTTTGTAAGTGGTCCAAAAAGACCTTGCCTACAGAAGCCCAGTGGGAAAAGGCCGCAAGAGGGATCAAAGCCGCCGATTATCCATGGGGTAACCAAAACCCACAGTGCAAATACGCCAACTTTGATGGCTGCCCACCAGGAGGTGTACTCCCCGTCGGCCCTCCACATCGCATCGCAGGTCGTAGCCCCTACGGAGCACTCGACATGGCTGGAAATGTCTGGGAGTGGGTGGATGATTGCTACGACAGAGAAGCCTACCTCTATCTCGATGGCAAAAATCCAACTCTTCGAAGTAACCACGCCATTTTTGATAAAAATCCACACAAGGTGGAGTGGAAAAAGAAAAACACAACCCCATGGAAGTGTCTTCAACACGTACTGCGCGGTGGCTCCTGGTTTAAACTCAAGTGGGGACTGCGCGCCTTCGCAAGACGAGGTGGCTTTCATCGCATGAAGCGCAAAGATGTAGGTTTTCGCTGTGCCTGGAATCCTCCACGTCCGTAACCCATCCCCCTACACCCTCAACATCCCATTTGACTTCTCTGATTTCTTCCGCATGAGGAGATGGCTTTCTCTTGACATCACACCAGAGCGTTGGTACCCTTCGGACATACGAAAATACAGGCGGATACTGGTGTTTGCGTGGTGACCGCCACAACTTCAATGCAAACACAATGGAAGCAAGGCCCTCCGATGAACTTCACAGGTCGCATCCTCAATCAAAAATACCTTCTGCTCGAACCCCTCGCAGAAGGCGGAATGGCGCTTATCTACAAAGCTCAACACCTGATGCTCAACGATATCTGCGCCGTCAAAGTCATCAAAGATAGCAACTCCTCCAAAGAGAAAATGTTACAGCGCTTTAAGCGAGAAGCTCAAACAACCCGCCTCCTCGCCCAACGAAGCCCTAACATCATCAACATTTACGACTTTGGTGTCGAAGAAGGTATAGGCTTCTTCTACGTGATGGAGCTGCTGCATGGGCATCCCCTCAGTGCGTTGCTCAAGACGCCGGCAACACCTCCAGCGCTCTATCGCTCCTGTCGGATCATCATGCAAGCCTGCGAAGCGTTGCACGTCGTCCACCAACACAACCTCGTCCACAGGGACATCAAGGCCGATAACGTCTTTTTGCACCACGTCCCCAACACCAACGAAGAGCAAGTCAAGCTGCTCGACTTTGGTATCGTACGACCCATCTACACAGAAGGCTCGGCTCTTACGACGTATGGACGTGTGATGGGGACGCCTGAGTACATGTCACCAGAGCAGTGCAAAGGCCCAACCCAAGCACAATACCAACGTGGTGTCAGCCACCTTGATGGACGCTCCGATATCTACTCGCTTGGTGTCTTGTTCTATCAATGTCTGACAGGGCGCGTCCCCTTCCCCATGCAAAGCGGGCAAAACTCCGTCCCGCAGGTCATGGCAGGACACGTCCTCCATACTCCCCCCTCCCCCTCAGAGAAGCGGCCAGATCTCCAAATCCCCAAAGGGATCTCGGATGTCAATATGCACGCCCTCGCGAAAAAACCCGAAGCTCGCTACCAAACCATGCTCGAATTCAGAGATGCAATCCTCGCCAACATCCCTCGTTACTAACAGCTCCTCTCATTACGTACACGTACGACCGCTCTCTATCTCTTCTTTCGCCGACTTGTCCGATGACGCGTTGTAAACTCAGGATCTTTTTTCTGCACCCACTTGATGAACTTCCTCATCTGTTCATGCTCGCGAATACGTTCGGGGGTGTGGTAGGTATGAAGTAGCTCTCGCTCCGTGAAGGTCGCGTGGATCTTGCTGTGGCAGACTGTGTGTATCCAGATCACCTCTCTGCCGCCAAATGTCTTGGGGATCAGGTGATGTTTGTTGACGCTCCGTCCCTCGATCATCTCCCGAAAACAAACCGGGCAGGCTCCTAACTGCTGACTCATTCCGACTCCTCCACACAAACTCGACAAAAAGAACGAGGGCGCTCTGGAGGGTGATGTCGTGAACATGGCTTGTAGACAACGCACAGAGACACCTACCCCTTGCGTTTTCTACGTCCACCCTTCCAAACACTGCGCCGATCGCGCTTTTTGCCTGTGACTTTGATCGCAAACCAAACTTCCACGGCCTGGTGACGGATCGTCTGCAAGAGCTCTTTGTACATCATCCCCACTTTCTTGCGGAAGATGACGAGCGGATCTTGCTGCGCGTACCCAACCAGGTCCAGACCTTCTTCTAAACGTTCAATCGCAGTAAGATGTTCGATCCAAAGTGTATCGATGGTCTCTAACAAGATCTCACGTTCAAGCGCAAAGAGGTCCTCAATGTCACTTTTGTCCTCTCTTTTTTTGCGCAAATCGAGGACCTGTGTCAGCACGTGCTCGGCGACCTTCTCACTCACATCCCCGATCAACTCTATATCAGGGACTTCGATGCTCTCAGAGCGAAACACAGAGCAGTAAGTCTCTTCGAGCTCATCGAGATCATCATCCGTAGGTGAATATTCGGGATCATTGAGATAGATATCGGCGAGCTCGAAGACGACCTTCTCGATCATAGAGTGTACGTTTTCACGGTGTAAATCGAGGTCTTCAGCGTCTTTGAGCAGCGCAGCACGCCGCTCGTAAATATGATTACGCTGCTCGTTAACGATGAGGTCGTACTTCAACGTCTCTGTCCGCTCTGTCGCATACTCCACCTGGACTTTTTTGCGCAGGGACTTGAGATGACGAAGCAGTGAAGGTTCAGTGATCTCCGTGTACCGTTCAACATCATCATAGCGCGCCATCAACTCGTCGACTTCACGCTCACCAAACTTCAAGAAGATCTCATCTTCGAGGCAAAGGATAAATTGCGAGGAGCCCGGATCACCTTGTCGTCCGGCGCGTCCACGGAGCTGATCATCGAGACGACTGGCTTCGTGGTAACTTGTCCCGATCACATGGAGCCCACCAGCTTCGATCACTTCGTGGCGATTTGTCTCACATTCTTCAGTGTAACGAGCGAGCGCTTTTTCGTACTTGGGTGTACCAGGTGTGAGTTTCTTCGAGACGAGTTTATCCGGATTGCCACCAAGCAGAATGTCCGTCCCACGTCCAGCCATGTTGGTCGAAATGGTGACAGCGCCTTTTCGTCCGGCTTGCGCGACAATATCAGCCTCACGTTCGTGATGCTTGGCGTTGAGCACCTGGCAGGGGATGCGTTTCTTTTTCAAACGTCTCGCGAGCTGTTCGGACTCCCGCACAGACTCGGTCCCGATCAACACAGGGCGACCTTGTTTGTGGAATGTCTTCACCTCCGAGACAATCGCCTCCATCTTTTCCTCAGTGCTAACAAAGACAGCGTCTTCGTAATCCACACGTGCGATGGGTTTGTTTGTCGGGATGGGCAGAACTTTCATCCCATATGTCCCCTGGAACTCGCGTTTCTCGGACTGTCCGGTCCCTGTCATACCGCTGATCTTGTCGTACAGGCGGAAGTAGCTTTGGTAGCTCATCCGGGCATACGTTTTATCTTCAGGTTGGACCGTGAGCTTTTCTTTCGCTTCGAGCGCTTGGTGGAGTCCGTTGGAGAAGCGTTTGTCAGGAGAGACGCGGCCTGTATGTTCATCGATCAGCTGGACTTGACCGCTCTTGACGATGTAGTCAACGTCATTTTTGTAAGCACCGTGGGCAAGTACAGACTGGTACACGGCATGATACCAACCCAAGTTGTTGGGATCACTGAGCGCGCCCACACCAAGCTCGGCTTCGACTTTTTCGAGTCCGACCTCAGTCAATGATGCAGTCTTGCTCTTTAATTCGACTTTATAGTGTAATTTGGGATTGAGTCGCCGGACCACCTTGTCGACTTGCTTGAACAGTTGGTTACTTTGCTCTGAGGGGCCGCTGATGATCAACGGTGTGCGGACCTCATCGATCAAGAGCATGTCAACCTCATCAACGATCGCAAAGTGTTGTCCCCTGTGGACAAGCTCACTTGCATCTGTTGCGAGATTGTCGCGCAAGAAATCGAAGACCAGTTCGTGGTTGGTGACATACGTGATGTCTGCGGCATAGGCGTCTCGTCGCATCTTTCGATCGACCTCCTCCTTTTTGCTCATCTGCTCAAGGACGACCCCCACATCAAGACCAAGAAAGCGGTGGATACGACCCATCCAGTCAGCATCACGGGAGGCGAGATAGTCGTTTACAGTGACGACGTGTACCCCTTTTCCGGTCAGGGCATTCAGGTAGGAGGGCAAAGTCGCGACGAGGGTCTTTCCTTCCCCAGTCTTCATCTCCACAACGCTACCTTGATGCAACCCCATCCCACCGATCAACTGGACGTCATAATGACGCATCCCGAGCTCGCGCTTGGAGGCTTCTCTGACCACCGCAAAGCTCTCAGGAAGGAGCGCATCAAGCGCCTCCCCTCTCTGGAGACGTTCTTTAAATTCGCCTGTTTTTGCCTTCAGTTGGTGATCATCGAGCGCGCTGATCTTCGACTCGAAATCGTTGATCTGTTGGACCAGAGGCCGCAACTCGGAGAGCTGGTCAGAAGAAACGAGGCCGCCAACCCATCGGGCTGCACGTTGAAAGACAGAACCAATACTCATGATCTATTCTCCTCATCTTGCGATGATATCTTCGTGGTAGTGACTGTTTCGGTATGAAGCAGCCTGTATACAAAAGGAGCATCCAAACCACACCACTTCGTACGCTGTGTAGGGCTCAACTTTTGCGAACGTTATTCTAGGTGGCAATATACGCGAGGAGCAGCACATCGACAAACAGAATTTGCTGAAACTGTGTTGGCGTACATTACCACATAGAGCAACAACAGCACTTCTGGACTTCATTCCATCTTTATCGTGAAAGACGATACTATTTCCGAAAACACAGTTTTCTGCTATGTTGCCACGAGCATCAAATCACGAACGCACAGGTTGACAAGACCGGGCAAGGATAGAGGAGCGTTTCCATGCAATCGATCGATCACCATGAGCACTGGATGAAAAGTGATGATGGACTTTCATTATTCACACAACAGTGGTGTGTCGAATCCCCCAAAGCAGCTGTCGTCATCGTACATGGTGTCGCAGAATACAGTCGACGATATCTACACGTCGCCAATTTTTTGAACGAGCACGGCTTCAACGCATACGCCATTGACCACAGAGGACACGGTCGCTCCGAGGGGAAAAGGGTGTATGTTGAGAACTTCAGAGAGTACCTGCGTGATCTGGATAAATATCTCAACTACGTCCGCAGTCAGGAAGGACAACGACCGTTATTTTTGCTCGGACACAGTATGGGTGGCGCGATCAGCACACTCTACTCGATCCGCAATCACCCTCGTATCGATGGCCTCATCCTCAGTGGTCCGGCGCTCATGCTAGGCGAGGATATCTCTCCTCTGCTGATCAAACTCTCTGGACTTCTAGGGCGCTTTTTACCTTACCTTCCAGTACAAAAGCTCGATCACAGACTGATCTCAAGAGATCCGGGCGTTGTCGCCAACTACGCAGCCGACCCTCTCGTCTACCATAAGATGTACAAAGCCCGCTTTGGCGATGCCTTCGTCCGCGCAGTACAAGAAATCCAAGAGCACATGGAGGACCTCTCCCTGCCCCTCCTCCTCATGCACGGCACAGACGATAAACTCGCGGACCCATCCGGAAGCCAAGAGCTTTATACGCGTGCCCATTCCTCAGATAAGACCCTCAAACTTTACGATGACTTGTATCACGAAATCTTCAATGAACCTGAAAAAGAGAGAGTGCTGCACGATATGCTCTCATGACTCAACGCACATATCTAGGGCGAAGTGGGTCAACCTCCATTGTTGGTTTTTCTCCCCAAGGCGGGGCTGAAATCTCCCAAGTCTATCTGTAACAACTGAATGGACTTTGGAGACCATAAGAGAGTATATTTGAAATGCTTGTTCAAATGCAGTCAACAAACGACATTCAAGAAAGGTATGTGTGGCAGGTATGAAAAAAGGACTGATGTGTATGTGTGTTCGCTCTTTATGGTTCGCAGTATGTTTATTGGCGCTGCTCTCTCCACGTGTGAGTGAAGCCGGCCCCTGGAGTCGTTCCCCTGGTAAATTCTACGCCAAGCTCAACCAGGGCTTTTTATTTTCATCGGATAAACGCAAAGAAGGCGACCCTGCCAACCCGTACTTTGCAGCCTCTACGACCTTCTATGGCGAGCTTGGGCTTATCTACGGATTGCAGCTGCACCTCAGCGCTCCCTATATGTTCGCGACGATGAGCCGAGAAGATCCGGCCAAACAACACATTCGTTACAGCCTCAACAGCTTTGGTGACGGGATGGTGGGCCTTCAGTGGACGCCTCCGTTTTTACAAAAACGTTTGGGGTTCCCAATGGCGCTCAAAATTAACGCCAAAATCCCTCTGTACAACACACCGACCACCAACGACCCCGAAAATGAGCCGGGTATCCCCAAAGATCTCGATGGCTCTTTCCCCTACCAGGGAGACGGACAGATCGACATCACGATCTGGTACTCTGTCGGTGGAAGTATCCCCAACACACCGCTGTACGCATTTGCAGAGCTTGGATATCGTATCCGCACCGAGACATTTTTGGACAGCCGTGTTGGGCTTTACTCACTCAACTTTGCAGACACACTGACTTTCTCAGGTCAATTGGGCTGGAGCTTTTACAGAAACATGATCGCGATGCTCAACCTCACAGCGTTATACCCACTCATCGATGAGAACGCGACCTTCAAAGATGTTTACTCTCGCGGAAATGTCGGTGTAGGTGTGGGGCTCTACATCCCCGTCTGGAAAGGCCTCGCACTGGAAGGAAACTTCAACTATCTGATCCCCATCGTCAACACCGACAGCGTCGTCAGCTTCAGCGTCGGTCTCTCCTACAACAAGCGATAACGATCTCAGCAACCATCATCAACCTGACCATTGCAGTCATCGTCCTTGCTGTTGCCACACACTTCGCTCTCTTCTGCGGTCACACGTCCCTGACATTCTCCCCACACACCAGCTTCTGTACAGCTCTGCTTGCCAGGGGTACAAATACCAACAGCGGCAGGACCAGGACAGGCGCGCTCTTCGCCCTCTTTGCACTCGACGTATTCATAACCACCGAGACAACCTGCGCTACCACCACGTGCAGCCGTCAACCAAATGAACGCGCACACACACATTACCAACCACAACACACGAGATAATTTCATCAAGCCTCCCTTTTGGGCGAACACCAAACACACAAGCTCGCCTTTTCTTACAACATCTTACACTCATCGTAACCGGGCACTGACACGACGTCAACACGCTCACACAGAAGCAATATCCCAGGGAGGTGGAGTCTCTAGAATGCTCCTCTTCTCTTCCTCACTGATCATCGTCGCAACAATCGTAAAGGCAGGACATTGAAGCGCATCACCGATCTCGTAACACAACTGCTCCAACATCCCAGGATCAGAGTTATAGTCGACAAGCAGCGCGACGGCTTCGATCCCATCGTCAGTTGCCGTCTTGGTCACATTGAGCGGCTTGGCCCACAACATCATACGACCAAGAAAAGGTCTCCAAAATTCCGGGTCCGCCAAGAATCGATCTTGCATCACCTGTTGTTGGGCCTGGTTTGCTGGCAATTGAAATAACAACACCGCGAATGGTTCACCTTGTAAATATTCTTCGTTTTGCATCTTTACCTTTCCATCAACATTCACACATTACGAATCATCTTCTGTACCCAAAAACAAGCGAGAAGACAACAACTCCCTTTCTTTTCCACACAACATAAGACCTGGCCCGAGATTTGAAAAGAGACCCCACGTTCTCTTTGGAAAACAAAACTTATTCACCCATCTATGTGGTCAACCTTATGATAAAGAGATTCCCGTCCATCCGCGCCGTGAATGTCTTTTTCAACACACCACAACAGTCCATACCAAAAGAGAACGAGATGACAAAAGGAGGTGTGGTCCATTTGCGACACTCGCAGGGCCCATTCACACAAACCAGCCAAAGACAAGGTTGTTGACCACCCTTCAGCAACCTCGACCTCCCAACATGTCCATCTACATCAGAGAAGCTCAGGCATGTAGCGCCTCGGACTTTCTCACGCTTACGTATCATAGGAGGAATCGATGATGAATCGTACACACGTATCTCAACTGTCACGGGTGGTTTTGTGTTTCTCACTCTATTTAGGTTCGACCGGCCTTTGCGTCGCAGAGACGCCAAGCACGTCCTTTGAGTTGTATCCATCACCTTCCAAGAAAACGCTCAAAAAACTCGCACAACACGCCCCACCTGAGAAGGAATTCACTGCGCCACCGCCTCAAGCAGACATCAAACAACAACACAACGCACGGCGAGGAGGTACTTTCTCCATCGGCGCAGGTTTCTCAGGACAAGAAGGGTTTATCGCGAGTGCAAGGCTCGCTCACGACAGTTTGTTTGGCATTGAAGGGCTCAAACTCTCACTGGCCACACGTATGTCAGGAAGCCAACAGCTCGCCAGGGTGGCCTTTGGTATCGGGATGACACCTAGCAGCCGCTTCTTCGCCAAGATGACCCTTGACGGCGCCATGCGTGCCTTCTCCCCCGAAGAAGACGGTCTACAAAGTCGTTCGTTTGGTGGGATATTGACCGCCGGGATGCGCTTGGGAAGAGGATGGTCCCTCGCTCTCGGATACAAGCTCTCCAATGAATCACTCACGAACAGTGATCTCTTGGGGCAAACATCGTTACAGCTACCAAAAGGTACGTGGAACACCCCACTGTGGGATTCTGCGTTAAAACTAACACTCAAACACACACCCGCTCGACCAAGAGACGAAGAGACCGGTATGCTCACAGGCCTTCACTTCACACTCACAGGGCAAACATCCAATCCACTGACAGGCTCGGCGTTCAACTACACGAAGCTCGACACGTCGCTCAAATACGGTGTCTCATTGGGTCACGGATTCCATCTCGTGATGGAGGCAGGTGGTGGGGTGATGATGGGTGAGGATACAGCGATTCCCTTCGTCGAACGCTACCGATATGGTGGTATTCACGGGCTCCAATCAGGGCTCCCCTCGCTCGGTCCACAGATGCAACACAATGGACAGACATTCGCGCTTGGTGGGACAGGTTTGTTGTACGCCCGCTCGGAGCTGCGCATCCCCATTATTCGCAAGTTTGGCCTGTATCTCTTTGCAGGTGTTGAAGCTGCTGCCGTTTTTAGCCAGTACAACGCACAAACAACGCCTCTCAAAGTCGCTGCATCTCCGACTCTTGCAGCCAACCTGGGGGTCCTATGGAAGTCACCTATCGGGCCACTGCGCTTCCAATTCTCGCTCCCCATCGTCCGCCCACCAGGGACATCCCCACTGCTCTTCAACTTCTCGACAGGTAGTAGCTTTTAGAAGCATTGATGGCCCAAAAACATCACATCGCTCGGCTCGCACACGATCCCCTATCCGTAAATCGTCGCTACGATGGAGCGTCCGCTCGCGTGGTTGCGAAACTCGCACAAGTAGATTCCCTGCCATGTCCCCAGGTTTAAACGATGTTGGGTGACTGGGATCATCACAGACACCCCCACGAGTGTCGATTTGATATGTGCAGGCATATCATCGCTTCCTTCGTAGGTATGTGTATAATAGGGCTCATCTTCAGGGACGAGATGGTTGAATGTAGCCTCAAAATCCACACGGACCGAGGGATCTGCGTTCTCATTTAACGTCAAACCAGCAGAGGTGTGCTTGAGAAAAAGGTGGCAGATGCCTGTCATCGGGAGCTTTGGCAACTCTTTCTCGATCAGCTCTGTGACGAGATGAGCGCCTCTTGAAAAGGCAGGTAGGCGAAATTCACACTGTGTGATCATATTGTTCCTCCGAAAACAAAATACGAATAGATAGACTGTACCAACGACCTGACAGGAAAGGAAACACTTCATGGACAGACACATTCCCTTTAGAGCCGTGCTCTTTTTTGGATGCTGGATGTTGTGTGCGTTCACATCACCACAACACGCGACGGCAGGCTCCCAAAACGTCTACGCCGTCTACCTCCAAAAATATGGCGTGCTCGCAGGATACGAACTACAGCTCAAAGGAACTTTTCGTATGCACGCTGTCCTCACAGGGAAATCCAACCTCCGATGGTTCAAAGTCTTCCTGCCTCATGCGACGTTTCGACTGACCACCCAAGGGCAACTCTTTCTAGAAGAGTTACAAATCAAAAGCAACCTTCGTCTACAATACGATAACAACAATCGAATCGTCAAAATGGGGAAGATTTCATTTGCGTATAGACAAGATGGTCGGCTCAAACGTATGGGGAATATGAAGATCAGCTATGACATCAGCGGACGCATGCGGAAACTCGGATCATTTGCGCTCACATACCAAAGGGACGGTTCTCTCAAGTCAATCAACACGCTCAACATTACGATCAATCACATCAGCCGATTGACCGCTATAGGACCGCACAAAGTCCTTTGGCAAACCAACGGTCGCATCCAACAAATTGGCCCTGTCACGGTCTCTTACCACCCGATTCAAGGAACAGTGGTCGCCTCCAGCGTCCAAAGTGGGCGCCCGCCTTTCCGCTTCTCCGTCTTTTGGGACAACCGCTCTGTTTGTCAAACCCTCATGGGAAAAACAAGGAGATAAAGTTCCCCTCATTAACGACACTGTTTGCCCACACAAGCGCTCGTGGAGGTGCAGTCTGCGTTGCGAACGCACTGGATCAAACACACACCATTTGAGCACTTAAAATTGCCAGGACACGACGCAAACACATTGCATTTGTGCTCTACAATGGGCTCACAGCGCCCTTCCTGACACCAGTATCCCTTTTTGCAATGGGTGTTGTCATCACAGCGAAAGTAACAACCAGAAGATGACAGACATGCATATCCCGCCTCACAATCCCCATCAACCTGACAGCTTTTCCCTGTCAACGCGACACACTTTTGAACGCGAATGTCACAGTAAAAGTAAGGACCACACTCCCTGTCCGACTGACACGACTTCGTACAGGTGCGCTTCTCGTAATCGCAGGCGTACCCTTTACACTCCTCGTCAACAAGACACTCAACGTTCCCAAACGCTCCTGAAACATAACATCGACCTGTCAGCAAAGAACATTGAAACTGCCCGCGACACCCTCCCGTGCCATCACATCTTTCGGCGCATGTTCCATTCCTGCATGCATAGCCGTGCTTACATGGATTCGACGCAGAGCACGGATTGACAGGGACAAGGGCAACACATCGTCCTTGTTGGCATGAGAAACCAGGCTTGCAATGATGCGGGTCAGAGCAGCTCCGCAAGCACTTGCGTGTGAGCAAATTACACAAGAAACCATGTCGACAATCGCTGTGCTGAAGGCACTCAGCCTCATTCCCACTTGCGGATGTCGGCACACAAGCGGACTGTGTACATTCAAATCCAGTCAGACAGTCGATGGTGTTGGTACACCTTTTGCCGCAGATACCTTTTGTCTTCGCACAGACACCGCCAGCAGGGCAATCACTGTCACTCCCACATTTAGGGAGACAAGACCCCTCCACACAGACCATCCCCGAAGAAGGACAGGCGTTACTACCACCAGAACATGCTTTGCGACAGCTCGCATCGATGCACTTGTAACCATCTGGACAATTCTTTCCGTTAGAGCACAAGAGCGAAGGTCGACAAAGACCCCCTCGACACTCAAGATTGTCATCTTCACATGACCCCTGACACTGCAACAAACATGTGTTGGTGTCTATCTCACATCCATACCCCGTGGGACAGTTCTCATTTGATGAGCATGAAGGGATTTTTGAACACTGGCCATTCTGCAAACAGGTATATCCAGCCTGACAGTCCTCCGCCCTCAAACACCTGCTGATACAATCACTACCGGAAGACTCACAAGCATATCCTCCCTTACATTCGTTCCTGGTATCACACGCCTCACCGAGTTTGAATGGCTGGCATATTCCAGCGCGACATTCTTCACCATACTTACAATTGAAGTTGTACTGACATGTCACCACACAAGGAGGTTGCGGACATGACGGTTTTTGACATTGTCCGTTTCCACAGCTCTGACCACTGGCACATCGATTTCCACACGCACCACAATGCAGTGGATCAGTCTGTTTATCGACACAGCCGCCATAACAAGTCTCTTTGCCGCCAGTACAACGCCCAACACAGTTTCCCCTATCACAAAGACCACTGGCGCAGGGACTCTCGCACCTTCCACAGTGAAGCGCGCTGCTCAACGTGTCGACACACCTTCCAAGACAGAGCGTGGTTCCTTCTGGACATCGACACTTACCAGCGTTGCAATCTTGACCGCTGGCACATCGATTTCCACACGCTCCACAGTGTTGAGGGTTTGTCTGCTTGTCGACACAACCACCATAACACGTATCGGGTGTCGGAGCGGGACAGGTCTGTGTGCACGCTCCACTCGCACAAACCTGTCCACTTTGACATGTCTTTCCACAACCACCACAGTGCTTTTCAGAATACGAACTGGCGACACATATCCCCCCACAATCCTGGAATGTACCAGCACATTGACACTGACCTTCCTTGCAGATTTGATCCCCACGACAAGCCTTTCCACAATCACCACAGTGAAAACGGTTATAAGACGTATCGACGCAACCCCCATAACAGATCTTAGGTGTTGATGGAGGACAACTCGCAACACACTGACCATTTGCACATAATTGTCCTGTCGGACATACTTTCCCACAACGACCACAGTGCTGTTGTGTGTTTGCGAGCTCGACACACTCTCCATCGCAATCGCTCAGTCCCTCTGGACACGCACAACGTCCGGCAAGACAGGTCCGGCCTTTCTCACAGCTTTTGCCACACGCGCCACAGTGTGAAGAGTCCGTCTTTGTGTCCACACACTTCCCGCCACACTCCGTGGAGGTCGGCGCGTAACAGGTCTCACTTTTTGTGGAGCAAGTGCTGTTCTTACACGTCTCTCCTGCTTTGCAGGCTTGGTTACATCCCCCACAATGTTCGGAGTCAGCTGATGTCTCGATACATTTACCATCGCAACGAGTGAAACCATTTTGGCAGTAACATCCACCTTGTTGACACAACTGACCATTTAGACACTTGTTCCCACAACGACCGCAGTGTTGGTTATGGCTCGCGACGTTGACACAAACACTGTCGCACAAGACCTTCCCATCTGCACACAAACACTCTCCATCCACACAAGAGCGACCACTTGGACATCCCTGGTCACTCTCACACCCAGGCGGTGTACAAGACGGTAAAAGAGACACCCACAACAAAAGCAGCAACAATAGCCAACGAAACATCCAACACTCCAAAGACACAGAGGTCATCCGAAGAAGACTGCAAAAGAAAGACTGACTTTCTCTACAATACGACAATACATCACTGAATTGAAGGGTTTTCTCAGAGCGGCCGCTAAATACGAAGAGCTACAGCCTAGAAAGAGGAGAGAGAGGAGGTCGCATTTTCTCTTTGTAAAAAGAGCCCCGCGAGTAACCAACAAATGGCAAAACTGATGGCCATAATCGCGTACACTTGTTGTGGAAAGAGACCTCCAAATAAGGCCCCTAAAAACAAGACCACCGAGAGCGAAGACAACCACCCACGAATCGTCACCCCCGCTGTCGCTGTAAGACAACCAAGGATCATAAGATCGTAAAAATAGATGCTCTCAATAGGTTGCACGAGGATCGCACGAATCAACCGATTCACCGTCACACTCGTACAACACAGCACCGCAAAGAACGTAAATCTTCTGTTGATATCATTGACCAAGAGGTAATCCCTCCCGATGATGATCGCGAGAAGTAATCCTCCTGTCGCGACACCCGCAAATGTAATCGCGCGTCGATATCCACTCGCCAGATCTTGAGGTGGTCCCCAAACGAACCGCATCACGATAAACAAAGCCGCAAGAACAGCCATCCCCATCATCAGTTGGACGTGTTGTCTTCCACCGATGGAGAGGTCATTCTCATGCTTGATTTTCTTGTAATGAATGCGCTCTTCTCGCTCTTGTGAGAGATCAAACTTGAGTTGATTTAAGAGCACCTCAAAGCGTGGCTCCGGCACCTCCATCTCCATAAAGAGACCCCTCGCGGCTTTGTAATTACGACTGTCGATCTCATAAAGAAACATATACTCAAGTGCTTTCGCCAAACCAGCACGAGCGTTCGGGTTTTCAGGCCACTCACGCAGCGCCTGCAAAAACCCATAGCGACATTCCATAAATGTTCTGTGCACCTCTCCAACAGCCCCAGGTGTCAAGTCCAGTTCTTCAGTGGACAGCTCGAATTGCTGTGCACTCTGTAACTCCGCGAGGCGTTTCATCGCGGTGTCACTCAACTGAATTGAAGAGAGGTGCTTGAGATAATCGACCAACGCTATCCGAAAGGCCTCTGCGCTCTGGGGACGATGCTCCTTCTTGGGATGAAGCGCACGTTGACACAGTGACGCCAACTCAGAGGGTACCGATGCTTCATAGGTAAACAGAGCCTCCTGGATGACGGAGTGAAAGACCCCTTCGATCGACGTCGCGTAGTGTGGAGGTTGCCCTGTCATGATCTCGTGAAGGACACCTCCGAGCAAATACACATCCGTCCGTTCATCGACGAATCCGTAATCATCAAACATCTCAGGAGCCATATACACAGGCGTCCCAAAGAACCCTCTGATATCAGCAAAGATACGATCCAATCGTTCATACAAAGGACGCGGAACGACGCCTTCGATTGGTTTGGCGATCCCCCAATCGAGCAGATAGACCTCACCATATTCACCGATCATCACGTTACCGGGCTTGATGTCACGGTGGAGAATGCCCTTACTGTGGGCATATTCAACAGCCTTACAGATCGCAATAAGGATCTCGATGTGTCGTATTAACGGATCTTCGACCCCCATCTTGGTCCGCTCCCAAAATGGATGTTTGTCGTCCTTCAGCAGCTCCGCCCATGAGACGCCCTCCACGTACTTCATCACCAACACGGGCAATCCATCTTCGTCTTCGCGAAGTGTATGGAGTGGGATGATGTTGGAGTGAGAGAGGTATCCTGTGATAATCCCCTCATGGAGCAAAATTTTGTTCGGTGACTCAGCACTCGAAGCCGGGTTGACGTGCTTGATCGCGACCATCCTCGAAAGAGAGCGCTGGATCACCCTGTATACACAACCAACGCCACCTTTCCCTGCGAGCCCCATTAAGAACAACTCACCTGCTTGTTTGTTCTTTAACAGTTCTCTCATCGGCACAAGAGGTAGAGGCGCCTCGTCGGGATCATAGGTGTATTTTTTCGCGTGCGCAGTGGAGAAAGGGCTTTGCTCTCCTGTCTCCTCCGAGAGCTGCAAGCGACGTGTTGGACCACTGTCTTCGAAGGAGCGAGACGCAGCCTGATGAGGTAGAGTGATTCCTCTAGAGGTCGCAGAGAAAGGAAAGGGGTGGGCTTTTTGTAAGTCGGTCCCACTTGGAGAGCGCGTCGCCGGTGGATGCGCCTTCTGCAAGGCTGTTTTCGCCTCATCTTCTCCAAGGGTTAGATGTTTTTCCGTCGCACCAGAGTCCATGTCGAGTGGGTTGGTGTCCACCGAAAAATAGTCGGCCATCGTCGAATCAGGGTGACTCTCAAACGCCGCTTCAAGGGAGCTCTTTTGTGAGGATGAGGGAATGTAGCGAAAGGTGTCATCCCCTTCAACCATCACGCCACGAAAAAGCTCGAACTCGCCAAGCATCTCATCGACCGTTTCACCGTCGACACTTCCTGTCTCAACAGGCAAACGCACGGTCTCAAAGATCCCACGACGTTCTTGTTCCTTGTCATAAGAAAAATATTGTTTCAGTCGATCCAATTGGGCCGATGATTGTCCAGACATCCTCTCGTCACCTTTTGCGGTGTAATTGCCAACGTTCTCTAGCGGACTGAATGATACGATACAACCGTTTAAGAGAGCCAGTTTTTCGGCTGCTTGAGGACCGCAAGAAGCCGCGCCTCTTCACTGTCAGGTGCAGGATGATGATCATACTCCCAGCGCGCATTGAGCGGCAGCGACATCAAGATGCTCTCGATACGACCTCCCGTTTTCAAACCAAATACTGTCCCTCGATCATACACAAGGTTAAACTCGACATAGCGACCTCGCCGCATTAACTGCCATTCCTTTTGGCTTTGCGTGAAGTCCATGTCTTTGCGTCGCTCGACAATAGGGATGTAGGACGGCAAAAAGGCCCCCGCGACGTCCTTTGTAAAGGCAAATAAACGCTCAGGTTCACGGTCATTCAGGTCATCAAAGAAGATCCCCCCAAGACCACGAGCCTCCTGACGGTGTTTGATGTGAAAGTAGTCATCACACCACTGCTTGAACTTCGGATAATACGCTTCATCGTGAGCATCACATACATTTTTCATCGTCTGATGGAAGTGAATCGCATCCTCTTCAAAGAGATAGGAAGGGGTCAAGTCGATCCCGCCTCCAAACCACCACGCAGCAGGTTGCCCTTCCTGACCGCGCTCAAAGTAACGTACGTTCATGTGGATAGTCGGCGCCATAGGATTCTTGGGATGCACGACGAGGCTGACGCCAGTCGCAAAGAAGTTCAGCTCCATCTCGTCATCGAGCTTGCGACCGCCCCCCATACTCTTGACCGCTTCAGGAGGTAAGACACCGTATACTTCGGAGACATTCACACCAGCCTTTTCGAAGACATGACTGTCTTGTAAGACGCGAGAGCGTCCACCGCCACCGCCCTCACGATCCCAGGTGTCCTCGTGAAATGTGCCCCCATCAACCGCAGACAACCCTTCACAGATCACATCTTGCGCCTCCTTCACCATCGCCACCATCTTCTGTCTCATCTCTTCTCCTGCTCAATCTAAACGAAGCCAACGGGTGATCCCCATCTTATGAAGTTCTTCTTTGTAGACCTTCACGAGGACGAGATCACGGATCTTTTCAGTGTAAAAATTATGAAGGATTGCCTGTTCAAGCGCCCTCGCAGTAGGGTCTTGTGGCGCAGCCTGTACGGGCAACTCACAGCGGTCACTCCAGCCGATACGACGCCCCGGGATATCGAGCGTATAAGGAAAGGTTCGACACACCCAGGGACGATGAGGGTGAATCGTACAGGTTTGCTCCTCGGAGAGAAAGACACAGCGCCCCATCGCGTCCTGTTTGAGGACAGGAAAGATGCGCCAATGAAAGGAACGGAGCATATCCCGCAGCATAGGTCGACGTGACAGCACCTCTTCGGAAAAGTGTGGCTTCTCCCATGTCAACATGTCGGTCCAACCTCGATCCACAAACAACGCCACATCGACCAGTCTCAACAACACGGTGTTGTGCGGTCCACGGCAACAATTGTCAAGACACGCAAAGCAATCTGGGATGCGCCCTCTTTGAAATCCCCACGTCCACTCTTCTGCGGATGGTGGAGTCAAGTCAAACTCACGATGAAGTTGCCACAAACGCCATAGATGACGCACATGCCGGATCGGCTTCGTCTGATATTCTCCCCACAATGAACGCACAGCGCGTTCAAGTGGGCCACTCTCCATCACACGACGAAACTCCATGCAGACACCTCAGTGCATATACTCAACGCGAAAGTACAGACGAATCTTCTCATCACAATGCAAACACTCACAGCCGATCACTGTGATCGCAGGCTGATCGACCAACGCTGCCTGTGAGCGCTTGACGATCTTGCCGCCGCAAAAACACCGGGTCGTGTCGACATACGGCTGCGTCTCCTTTAGACTCGAAACCACCCTCGCCGTCTCGGGCGCATGACCCTCTTTCCCCAAAAAATGTTGTTTTCTTTGATGTTTTTTTCGCCTTTTTTGTCCCCACACATACAACACCGCGAGAACCAACGGCACCACAATCCAGGGTAACATGTGCTCTTTTCTCCTCCCGAAAGACATAGGTTGCCACATCCGCCCCAACCAACATACCACAAAGAGCCACTCGCCTTCGAAACAAACTCGGACACAATGTCTCCACCTGCTCTCTTTTCAACCACCCCTTGCACCATTGACGAACAGTAGACACTGATAGACAATAGATGTGACAACAGGTTGAAATATCCAAAAAACAGGACCTTCGTCGTTGTACAAAAAAGACCACAGAGAAAAAGGAATCCATTGATGTCGACAAAATCATCACTCGTCTTCAGTCTTGTGTTATGTGCTTTTTGGCTGAGCGACCCAAGCGCGAGCTTCGCACAAAAAGCAGGAGACAAAGGGAACTCACAACCACTCTTCTCCTCTATGCCACCGGCCCGTCCCAAAGCCAAAACATATACCCATGTCGAGTGGTCCTCCCTCAACTTTCAGCAAGCACTCGCGGCCGCCAAAACCAAACAACTCCCCATCCTCCTCGACATGTTCGCCACATGGTGTGGTCCATGTAAGCGATTTGAACGAGAGGTCTTCTCCAAATCCCACGTCGCGACATATATCCACAAGCACTTTATCCCCCTCAAGCGGGACGGTTACAAAGGCGAAGGCCGGATGCTCGCCAAAAAGTACAACTGCGTGACATACCCTTGTATCTTGGTCATCGACCAAAACGGAAAAGAGATCGAGCGCGTGACCAAGTTCACCAAACCCTCACCTTTTTTGCAAAAGCTCACCTCGATCAGACAAGGTCAAGGGACACTCAAATCCCTCCTCCCCCAACTCAAAAAGAACCCCAACGACGCGCTCCTGCGCTTTCGCGTCGGATATCGCCTCGCTTATAGAGGGGACGCACGCTGTATCGGGCACCTGCGCTATGTCTCACAACATCCCCCCAAAGGCTTCCCCTGGCTCGCGAGTCGCTCCCTGTATGTACTTGGACGCATTTACTACCGCAACACCATGCGTGATTGGCCCAACGTCGTCAAAATCTTCAAAGAGTTCCTCAAGCGCTTCCCCAACCACAAGAAAGCCCGCCGTGTAGCGCGTATGCTCGCAAGAGCACAATACCGGATACAACGCCAAAAACGCTAAGACGACTGCAAGGAAAAATGCAACATCAAGGTCGGACACAAGTCCTGACCCACCGAAAAATGAAAGCATCGAGGTCGGACACAAGGCCCGACCCCTTTGTCCCTCCACTCCCCTCCCAACAACACACCCTCTCGTGACCCCACAAAAAAACTGAACGAATCCTCATTCTTTCTCCTGATGACCGAATGCACAAACCGTTGACAACGAGATCAAGCGGTGTTACACATAATAGATATATTTCGCGAACATTTTGAGAGACAAATGCATGATCTCAAAAAGATTCTAAAGGAGGAACGGTTCCCCAATCCCTGAAGCTTCAGGCTGCAGCCTGACCCATTTCATCGACACAGTGTGTGATGTGTTTGTCACTGTTGATCCAGCCCAAAGGCTGTCGATCCAGGACGAGAGGCATTCTCCAAACCATCCGACACACCAAAAGAGAATAGACACATGAACCAATCAAACTCATACCCTTCTTTGGAGGCCGTCCAAGAGCCCCAAGAAGGTCTGCTCGTAGAGACCACAAAGAACGCTCCTGTAGAGTCCACAGCGTCCACACAAGATATCCATGAGCAAGCTCCCGTCGCAGTCGAAGCAGACGAGCCCATTGGATTCCAGATCGATGTCATCCGCAAACAACTGCAACAAGAAGATGAGCTAGAGAGACCCGAGTTTGTCGGCGCACTCGGTAGCGCGATCACGCTCATCGTCTCAGGTGGTCTGTGGAGCTTTCTCCTCTCTTCCAAGATCTGGTGGCTCTCGCTGCTTTATACACTCGGCAATGGTGTCTTGCCCTTCTTGTTGTGGTTTGGATTCAGTCGCTTCTTCTTTCAAGGGTTGCGCGCGAGCTGGTGGCTGAATTGTCTGATCGTGAGTGGGTTTGCCTGGTGGTTCTTCGCCACCCCATTTGCAGGGCTGTTGATGGCAGGTGTGAGTATCACGAGCTTCTCGCTCATCGACTTCTACTTTCGCCGCCAACAAGAACAAAAGTGGGAGTACATTGGCCTTCCCGCCAACATCTGTAAACGCATCAAAAGCCTCCCAGAGTCGCTGCCTGAAGATGTCTGTGTCTTCCTCGATGAAGGTCTCAAAGACTACAATTACCTGCAAGAGATCTGTACAGAACCCCCAGAATCACTCCCTGTTGAGACGAGCACGCTCCGCCAAAACGCCGCAAGCGTCCTCGATGGATTGCTCACAAGAGCAGGCCGTATCGCCCGTCTCGTCAGAAGCCAGCAGATCAAACCCGCTGATAAGACGAAACAACATATCCAGGAAGAACGTAAACACGTCAACGAGGCACTCAAGAGCCTTCACCAGCTCACACAAGCTCTCCTCCTGCACGCAGAAGGACAACCCATCCCCTCAGAGAAAATCGCCGAACAGGCCAAACAACTCGAACTCCTCAGCCGCCAAAAATTTGGCCCCTCGCTCTTCTAAAGAAACCCCTACTCAACGCTCCTCATATCGTTCGACTCATCGACCTTCTTCGCTGATGACTCATCCCATTGCTTGCGCTTTTGTAATGAGATGCGCTTCAACAGATCTTTGATCGACGCGAACAAAACAGCCCCTCCCATCAACCACAACGCCAAAACCAACACGATCTGTGACGCTTTAAACGGATGCTTGATCCCAATCGTCGCGATACGCGTCGGGACCTCTTCTCCTGTCAACCAACGCTTGCCCATCTCCGCGTTGACACGGAGCGCAAAGGGAGGTGTTTGATTCTTCTGGACATAGTCGAACACGGCGCTGTTCTCGATCGAGACTTTGTGTGTCTTGCCCCCTTCTTTCCAGGACATTGAGACAAAATAACGACTGCCCCGTGCCGCAGGGACGCGCTTGATGTCACTCAACTCCACACTGATCTCGTGACGCCCACGCACCCACACCTTGTCAAGTTGATGATAAAGTGGCGATGAGACGTACCACATCAACGTCACACCGATCACACACCCAAGGCAGCTCGAAGTTACCCACCACAACATCTTTCCATTCAAAAATTGCTTCATTCTACATATCCAAGTTGTAATTTTACAGCAATCCCCTATAATCGGAGACTACACGAAAATGTAAGACCTACACCATCCAGGTTCTCAAAAAGGATGGACACTATAACCACCAATGATTGAAGAGACAACACCTCACCGAATCGATGGAGCCAACATGGCGAATCAACGAGACGCCCTACTCACATGGGAGCGTCAATTATCGAGTGTGTACAGAATCAATCCGTTCTCGGATCATACTTACAACCGTCTGCGTCGCAAGGCCGAGAGAGAACTTCGCGCCCTTCAACCAGAACAACAACACACCACACTCGAAGATCGTTTACAGCTCGCCCAATTATGGCTCCACAGATACGCCTCCGCAGGTGAAGAATACCCAGCCCTGTGGCAAAGTGCCTATCTCTGCCTCGCCCGCTTCGTCGTCGATTCATCCTTTGAGGCGCCGAAAGAGACCGGCGACGCGCTGCAACAAACGTGGTTCCAGCTCGATCAGCTCGGGCAACAATACAAAGTCCCGGACAACAGAGAACTCCTCGGCATCGCAGCCCGCGCAAGACGCGCCAACATCTCGCTCTCACGCATTCGCGGTCACTCGCGTCGTCTACACGACCTCAAGCGCGAGATCTGGTCCGCGTGTTTTGGTGCCGATCTGCTACGTTTGCTCTTGTACGGGCGCATCTTCCAAGAGTTAAACGTCCTGATCATTGGCCCAACAGGGAGCGGTAAAGAGCTCGCCGCGCAGGTCCTCCTCTCCGCCGTCGAAGGTGAATGGAAACAGGAGAAAAACAAAAAGACCCTCACATGGCAACCCCATCGCACTGAAGCGATCAACCTCGCAGAATTCCCACGTCCATTGATGGCCGCACAGATCACGGGCTACAAAAAAGGTGCCTTTACTGGTGCTGCGTCGGATTTTCAGGGGGTTTTGTCTCGGTGTGATGAAGGCGCGGTTCTGCTCGATGAGATTGGTGAGCTTCCAGAAGAAGGACAGGTCGTCCTGTTGCGCGCCCTTGAGACCAAGCGTGTCCGCCCCCTCGGCGCAGAATCCATTGAATCTGCGAATTGCCGGGTGATCGCCGCGACACATAAACAACTCAACACACAAGACGCCGGACTCTTTCGTCGTGATCTGTTCTACCGATTGGCAGGTGCTGTCATCGAGGTCCCATCACTCGCCGAACGACCAGAAGATCTGCTGCCCATCGCCCTTGGATTCTTGCAAGAGTGGGGGATCCGCAAGAGCGCTCTGCGTCAGCTCGAAGACCCAAGACACCACATCACTGAGTGGCTCAAGAAGCCAGAGATCCAATCGTATGCTTGGCCCGGTAACGCACGTGAATTGAAGCGCGCTGTCAGCCGGATTCTCGTAGGATATCAACAACAAGAATTTACACAGCGCTTGCCCTCACTCTTCCCACAAGAAGATGCCACCGTCACCAACACGCCGCCACGCGTCCCCATCGAGCTTGTAGAAGGAACTTGGAGTCTCGAAGAAGCCAAACAATGGTATATTCAGTATGTCCTGGAGCTACAGCAAGGCAACCAGAAATTGGCGGCAAGCCAACTTGGGATCCACCGGACAACGATCTACAATCTCAACAAACGCAAAAAGCAAAACGAAGCAAAAGACACACAGCCCAACGCAAAAGAGACAGACGCATGAGTCAGGACACAGAACGACCCACATCATTTTATACGGACTTCAATGTCTTCATCGGCATGTTGATCCAGGAAGTTATGAACGCCGCCAATCCCCCCTCCTCTCCCCAAATGTCTCCCGAACTTGCAGCCTTTTGGAAAGCCGCAGGTGATGTCTTTGGGCTTCACAAACTCACAGCGATCGTCCGCACGACACCCGAACTGCTCACACAGCTTGAGCAGTATACAGACCGTCCACTCGATGATATACGCAACGCGCACTCCAAAACAGCTTCCCACCTTGCCTTCACCACAGCCCTCAATGACTTCTCCAAAGTCATCCCACTCGGCGCGACAGGTGCAGACCTTCAAGTCCTCTACACCGCGATCCTCGAAAATGTCGAGCACCAATACCTCAGCCACACCAGCCGACAACAAGCCGGCATCCTCTCCGAACAAGACCTCAAAGAAGAACTCGATGAGCTCTTCCTGATCACCTCCTATAAACTGACGCGTGTCTGAATCGAATGCTGCTCCAAGGGCGGTTGCATTTGTGTCTTCGCAAGCTCCCCCCTGTAAGATCAACGCTTTGCTTCGCTCGACAATGGGAGCGATGCAAGACCCCCTCAGACGGGCTTCGCCCGCCAGCTCCCCCTGTACAACTTTGTTGACAAGGGGAGCGATGCAAGACCCCCTCAGCCTCCCTTGCGGTCGGCAGCTCCCCCTGCTATTCAACTACGTTGGCAAGGGGA
>MDTD01138299.1_pt1 | contig 42309 bp, 58 predicted proteins | sample 811221 | NCBI WGS metagenome assembly MDTD01 (sample SAMN05326646, study PRJNA326480) | marine metagenome | isolation source: seawater | place: Pacific Ocean: South West | collected 2011
GACCAAATGCCAAATGTAAAGAGGTATAATAAAGATGTTGTAGATTATTTTTGGTCTATGGTTCAAAAAGGAAATTATTACGCAGAGGGTGGTCGTGTTTCAAAAAAATATATGACATCTAAAGTTCCATTATCTGAATATCCTTCACTATTTGGAGATAACGATGGAGATGGTATTCCGAATGTTGATGATGTCGCACCAATGAACCCAAAGATAAATGAGCAAGTAGAGGAAGTTCGTTTAAGTGATGAAATGAAAACTATTATTGAATATCGAAATGAATTTGATGAAGTTAGAGAAGAAATGGTCGAAACCCTTGAAGATATTGTCGATGTTTGTGGCGCAAAGGGAAGATGTGGAATATTGAGCAGAACCAAAACACCTTATAGCATCATAAATAAATTGAGAAGAAGAAGTTTAACGGATGTTCCAAAACTTGATAAACTTGAAAAAAAGGCAAAGCAAAAACTTGCAGACAATGATTTAAGTGGCATAGATTTGTATAAAGGATTGACTGATGTAGTAGGTACTATGGTGGTTACACCTGACAAAGAAAGTTCCGATAAAATAAAGGATGCAATATTAAGTGGAAGAGTTGGTAAAGTTTTGGAATTTGAGGATATGTACGAGGATAGTAAAGCAGGTTACCGAGCATATCACTTTCTTGTAGGTGTAGAGAAGGATGGCTCTACTTTTCCCATAGAAATACAAGTAAAAACTCAAAGAATAAAGGAATTAAGTGATTTGGCACATACTCTATATAAACAAGGCAAAATCAATCCAAACGCTTTTGAAAAACTTATGGATTTAGCCAATAAAGGCGATAAAGGAAGCGCAAAAGCGCAAAAGGAGTTTGCCGAACTGATGCAAGACAAATCAAAGGTAAAAAGGATGATAACCACTAATAGTAAAGGGAATAAAAATTTTGCCGAAGGTGGAAATGTCTTTAGTATGTACGATAGACCTGTTGTTACTACGGAAGAATTGTCTAATAGACAAATAATAGAACCATACATACCCAAGCATATATATGTAGATTCACAAGAAGAAAAACTAATCAATCTACCTTTATTGGCAAACGCAATTGAAACTGCGCCTGAGTTTATGTCCACGAGAAATGTGTCTGACGAGTTTATGAATATGGCACATTTACATTATTCAAACGATGTTGCTCACTTTTTTGTAACCGAAATAGACAAAGCAAATGGTCTTTTATATGGTTATCAGATAATTGGCGAGGATGATGATGCTAAATTTGGACAACTTGATAGAAGTATTCTTGACCAAGATTACAATGATGATTTAGTTAATTGGAAATTAGATTACGAATTTCATCCTCAATTTGTGAATGAAGCACTCAAAAGATTTGGAAAGCGTAATTTAATGAGTAGGGATGTTCCTTTAACCTCTGCTTTTGGAGAAGATGTAGATATTGATAGAATAGTAAATACCAAATATACTACTGACAATGAACGAAATCGTGCAATAGTCAATTTGATGGGTTATCTTGGAGATAATATAAATGATTACCCACTTGAAGCGCAAAACTTTATATCTAATTACGCTTGTGGTTTATTTAGGGATGTAATTACAACAAAATTATACAAAACGCTTGTAGGTATGTTGTACTTAAATGCAGAAAATAATGATGCAAGTATTGATAGTGTTATTTGTATAAATAGTTGCATTGGTAATCTTGTAAATTTCTTTGATAAAGAAGTAAAAGTTACTTGTGTAGATACTGATAGAAATGCAGTTCAAATAGGAAACATCATTAATTCAAGAGAAAATTCCGATAATATAACAAGAGATGATTTACAATTAAATCCACCAAGTGAAAGGGTTGATGGAATGATTATTATGTCCGATTCTTTGGATATGGCACTAACTGATTTGTCGTATTTATTACCTAATGGAGTGGCAGTAGTTATGTGCTATGTAGATGATTTTGAAACTTATTTTGCAACGGAAAGTGTGCAAAAAAGGTTTTTACAAGGGTTTTTGATGACCGAAAAATATAGAGTGAGTTCAGATACAATATTATTGCAGTTAAAAAAGAAATAAAATGGATAATAACGAAGTTATAATTTTAAAGTTAAGAGCAACAATTAATACAAGGCTTGATATGTGTGATGGTCGAACAATGCCTTATGTTTGCGAAATGGCAAAATCAAAAGAAGGAAGAGAAATTATTTTGGGTTTTGTCGTAGATTTGGTGGCACAAGGTGGTTTTACAATTATTGATGCCTTAATGGAGAAAGAAAGAAGTTTGAACCCTAATTTGTGTCAAGATTAAAAAAAAAATAATGGAAAATATATTTGAAATACCAAATGAAATAGTAGGGTTGGATAAAATTCCTGTGAGTGATGTAATTCAAGGATTGCATAGTCCTATAAATTCAAATCTTACGACCTCTACCAATGCTAACAACATAACGGAAGAACAAAAACTCACAATCGAACAAGAAATTGTGAGAAGCGAAAAAGAAATGGCAGAAATTTTGTCATCAAAGGAAACGCCTTATGAAATGTGGAGTTATGATGATTTCGACAACGCTTACAACAATGGTATTACGTTTGAAGAAAAACAAGCCTTTACTTTGTGGATAGAAAACAGATTAGGAACAAGTCAAAAAGGATTTTTCAAAAGATACTCGTTACAAAGAAGTGATAGGCAATGTCAAAAGTGGTTTGATTTCGATGGGGAGGGAACATTTGAGTTGGTTATTAAACTTATGAGATTAGGTGTTTTATTTTATGATTCATTAACCAAAGAATATGTGCCTAAATACATATACGGAACAGGTAATTTGTATCAAAAAAACCGATTGCTTTTGCAAGACAAAGTTCTTATAACCGAGAAATTTGGAGATGATGTTTATGCAGAACATAAACTTGCTATGGAAAATGCCTATTTAAAAGTGTATGATGGTCGTATAAAGTTAAGTGGTTCTGATTTAGATAAATGTTTGAAGTTTGACATAAATTCAGACATTGCTAAAGAGGTAGAAGTTAGGCAGATAAGGTTTTCTGATGGACAAAAACAAACAGGTAATTTCAAACTTTTTGTAGGTAAAGGTCAAACTAATATGAATAAGAAAGACTTTACCAAAGGGAAGTCTGCATCTAAAGGAAATCAAGGTGGAGATGAAGCCTTATTCCAAGCATTGCCTTTAAGGGAAGCATTTATGTATTGGTTAAGACATTCGCAAGTTGAAGAAGGTGGTGGTCAAGGTATCAATCTTTATGGTTTGACTTGGCAAGAAATCTACAATCAGTTTATGTTGAAGAATAGAAAAGGTCTTGGCAGTCTAAATCCAAACGCATCATATAGAAAAAAGGAAGAGTGTGAAAGGGTAGGTGGTCAATTGTGGTCTGATTTTCTTCAACGTGGTATAGAATCAGAAACAAAATTGCAAATTGAAATCACTTGGAACTCAATGTATAACCACAATCCTAATTTATGGGATATGGCAAGATGTTCGTATGTCGATGGCGACAAAAGAACAGGTCGTGATTACACCCTTTCAAGTGGTGGAAGTGTCAAAATGATAGAAGGTCAAGTTCCTATCGGTTTTTCTATGGCTAAAAGATATAATGGCGATAAAACTGCATATATAAACGATGTGAGAACTGATAAAAGAAGAAGTTTATCATATAATGTTCTTACAGGTTTCCAATCTTTACTTGCTTACGGAGTTGGAGTAGGTAAAACGTGGTGTGCAATATTTCAAGTTGCACAATCTTTAGAGTTAGGTTTGTGTAAAAGACCTTTGTTTGTTTTGCCTAACCAAGTATATCCACAATTTGTAAAAGAAGTAAAATCTATATTACCTCAATACAAGGTAAATGCTCTATTTAACCTTCGTGAAGGAATATTAGAAGAACTGAAAGAAGATGGTGGAATTGAAGAAAACTCAATTACGATTATAACCGAAACTGCGTTGGATATGATAGGCTTTACTGATGGTTATAGAGAAGATGGGTATTTGGATAATGCTTTTTCAACTTTAAATCAAACATTAGATGCAGGTTTGATACCTCAAAAAGAAAAAGATAAATTCTACGAAGCCAATAAAGAAATAGTTGCCGATGTAACAAAATTTGGAGTTAAGAAAATCGCTATGGATAAGATGAAGTGGGATTATTTAGTAGTCGATGAAGCGCATAATTATAAAAAATTGGTAACTGCCGTAAAAGGAAAGGTAATTGAATTGCCTAATGTAGAAGAAATGACCGAAGAGCAACTTGCAGATAGAAATAAAGTTTATTTCAAATTCGGTGGTGGTAAGCCATCTTCAAGGGCATTAAGATTGTTCTATGTTACTGATTATATACAACAATTCAACAAGTTCGGAAATACTCTTCTATTGACTGCAACACCATTTACTAACAATCCTTTAGAAGTGTTTAGTATGCTTACGTTTGTAGATAGAGAATCATTGAAAAGAGCAAGTATAGATGCAAGTGCCGATTTCTTTACAACATTTGGAGATATGGGTTACAATATTGAAGCAACTATTAGTGGTCAAATTCAAGAGAAATTTACTTTCTTGGGTTGGAAGAATGTACCTGCGTTACAAAACTTGCTTTTTGCAAATATTGACTTTATTGGTGCAGATGAAATAGATATAAAAAGACCTAATAAGATTGTTATACCTTTCAAATCTTTGTTAAATGGAGAAACTAATGAAACACGCCAATTAGCAAGAGAAGAGCAGATTTCAAGTATTATCACAATGACTGATGAGCAAATTATGTTAATTGATAAATTGAAAGCCTATGCAAATGGAGAGTTGGATTGGATGCCACCATTATGGGAAGAAGTAAAAACAAAAAGAGGTGGTCAAATGGAAATAGCAAATTATCCATTTTTTACTACCGATATTGAAGATTTTATTGAAAAGCAAAACAAGAAAGGTATTGAGTATATTGCTCAAAGGTCAAATTGGAATACAACTGACTTAATAAAAGAAGAATCCAAAATCAAGTTCTTGCAAGGTTCACACACAATAGGAAAGAAAAGACCAATAACGATTACAATAGATGGAAATGAATCCATAGTAAATGACGATGGTGTAATGATGATTAAGAGGATTGATGATGAAAGTCCAAAATATGAAGTCGAAGAGTTTAATGAGGTAGGTAGTTTCACAACAGGAACATCAACTGCCTTATTACGTTCTTTAACATTTCAAAGACAAATTACAATAAGTCCATTTTTGTTTAATGCAAGTGGTCATAAAGAAAATCCAACACCTAAACAATATATTGAAAGTAGTGCTAAATTAAAATACGTTATGGGTTGTATAAAATCCGTAAAAGACTATCACGAAAGCACAAATACTGCAATGAGTGGTCAGATAATTTATATGGAGTTTGGAACAAGGGCGTTTCCTTTGATTGCTCAATATCTGATTGACGAATTAGGATTTAGACCTGAAGAAGTCGGAATTATTTGTGGAGATAAAAAACTTACAAGGGTAATGTCCTCTTTTTCAAAAAGAAAATCAAAAGATGGAGAGCCAATACCAAAACCACAACATAAGTCAATAGTACAAAACTGCTTTAATGGTTTGATTCAACAAGCCGATGGAGATTTTACACCAATGAAAGATAGTCAAAGATGTAAAGTGTTGATTGGTTCTGAAACTATTAGTGAAGGTATGAATTTGCAATTTGAATCATCGGTTATATATCAATGTTTCTTACCATTTAACCCAACTAATCAAGTTCAATTGGAAGGAAGAATTTGGCGACAAGGAAATCCATACAAATTTGTACGAATTGTAAATCCATTGTGTGCAGATTCGATTGATATATTTATGTTCCAAAAAATGCAAGATAAAGCACGATATATTAATCAGATTTGGAATAGAGATGGTCAGACATTTATGATTGATGCAAGAGAATTTGATGCTAATGAGTTAAAAGAAGCGTGTATATCAAATCCTTATCAATTAGCACAATTCCAAACCGATGAGATTAAAAAACAAATTCAAGAACAAATCGCAGAAGCAGGTTACGAAAAAAGCAAATACGATAGCGTAAAATTAAATCTTGATAAAAGTGTGATTTTAAGATTTGGTTCTTTTCCATCTATACAAGGAGATGCACAAGTAGAAATAAATGAAGGTAAAGCAGGTGTCTCCTTCTATTCATTCACAAGGGGGGATAACAACTCAACTTTTGCCCTTTACCAATTTTTGAGGACTATGAGACCTGACCTTTTGGAAAAAGATTTGTGGAGTGATTCATTTTACGAATATTTAGCCAAAATGAAAGAACAAGTTTTAGAGAAGTATGGGGGTACATACGCAGGTTCTTGGGATAGACAAAGTGGAAGAGTAATAGTAAATGATACGGACTTAAATTATTCTCTCGTTGATATTTTGCAGTTAATGAGAACATTTATAAAGCAAACAAAAATAGCATTGCCATTTGGATTTTCTAAAGAAGCATTAGAAGAATTAAAAGTGGGAGATAGAGTAAATTTCACTAAAAAAGGAAATCGTTATGAAGGTATCATAAGTAGTACGGAAGAGGATGAAGATGACCCGTATAATGACGATTTAATCTATTATGTAGATTACACGAGAGAGGATGGAAAGGAGTTAGAAACCGATGTAAAAGTTCGCCTTAATGATGTAAAAAAAATAGTAGAAGTAGATAAGTCAGAACAAGAAACAAAATTAGTTACTTGGGGTACTAAAGAGTTTCAATCACTTTTACCTTTATTGTATCAATATACAAGTGGTAATGATGACTACGACAATATTTGGAGTAGTTATTGGAATAATGGGGATGAGATACCTAAAATGAATGTTCGACCTTTTAAATATAACTATGGCAATTTAATTGCTAAAAATAGACAACCAAGACAATTCATAGATTTGAAAGATTATGAAAATATCTATAAATCTGAATATGATAGCAAAGGAAAGATAAGAACATTGCTAAATACAAACTTTTTCAGAACAACATCTGCTCAACAAAATGATAAGTACGACCCGTTGTATTTGAGAGAGGTTGAAAATGCCTTTAGTGTGTTTGAATTACAAATGAAACCACAAGGTATTGAAACGATTTCACAACTTACCGAGAAAATTGATTTCTACCAACAAGAAATGCAAAGACTTGCAAGAGATATTGAGAATGTCGGTCAAAGTCAAGCAATTCAAGAAAGAGCAGAAGAAATTATAAGAAAGAGAGAAGAAGAAAACCTTATAAAAGACCAATCACTTTCAGAAGGCGATTGGGAAGTTAGGGTAAAAGACTTTGCATCTCTTAATTGTATTTTAGATATGAAGGCAAACACTCAACAAGAGAAAAAACTTATCATAGAAGAAAAAGAAATTGTAGAATCCGAAGAGCCTAATATGGACAACGTAGAAGGAACTGATGAGGAAGAAAGAATGGAAGATGCAGTAACATTAGAAGTAAAATCAGAGCCAATCAGTCAAGTTGATGACCTTAAAATGAAAATTGAGGGAATCGAAGGATTGTTAGAGGTCTTTGAGAAGGGTTCAGACCAATATAAAGAGATAAAAGATAAAATAGATGTCTTACAAGATTTATTAAGCATATACGAATAATTAAAAAGAAAAAAATGTCAAGAGAAGAAATTTTAGCGAAAATAAAAGGGTTTGAGGAAAAACTTGAAATGGATAGTTTTAAAGACTACCACGAAAATTTTAGACAAGGAATTGAAAGATTGAAAAGTCAATTAGAAGAAATGGGTGGCGATGCGCCAACGGAAAAAAAGCCAAAAGCAGAGAAAAAAACTCCACCTAAAAAGAAGGCTACTAAAAAGAAGGCTACTAAAAAGACTACAAAAGCATCTTCTAAACCCACAAAGGATGACTATGACAAAGCGTTGGCAGACCTTCAAAAGAAAAGTGGGATGACCGAAGAGAAATGTCTTGAAATTATTGAAGAGTATCGTGCTTTAAGAAAAAAATCACAAGAAAGAAAGGCTAAAGAGAACAAGGCTAAAGTCAAAAAGAACGAAGAGCAAAAGAAACGTACTGACAAACTTAAAGAAGAAGGCAAATTAGACGAAGAGGGAACTTTAAAGCCTGAAGCAGTAATTGAGCAAGATACTCCAAAAGTAGAGGAAAAGGTTGAGAAAGAAGTTGAAAAAATAGTTGAAGAAAATACTCCGAAGCCAACAAAAGACGAGCCGAAGCCAAAGCCAACTAAAAAAGACGAGAAGAAAATTAAACAAGGCGTAAAGGAAGTTGCAGAAGATACAACGGATGCAATACAAGAAATGCTTATGGCTATTCTTGGGGTTGTAAAAAAACAAGAACCATCTATTGCTAAAGCAAGTTTGATAAAATTAAGAGATGCTTTAACCAAAGAAATTAACAAGATGGCTTATGGTGGTCTTACGGATGGTGCAGTTGCTAATATGAATGTAACTCAATCTCAAATGAGTGCCGAGAGTGTAAATCCTCAAATGTATGCTAAAGGTGGCAGAATGGAACAAGGTTATAATGACCGAATGGATGAATCTTTAGGTATGCGACATAGAGGACATCACTCACAAAGCCATAAGGATAGACGAGATGAAGCCAAAGGGATGAACAAAGCGATGGGAAACCGAGCATATCAATCAGTTCGTTCAATGGATAAAATGGCTAAAGGTGGAGAGATAAAGGAGATTAGAAACATTGATGATAAAATTATTTGGAATAACAAATCAAAAGAATCATTTGTTGATTTCGCTAAAAAAATATATAAAGAAAACGAGGAATATACTGAAAAACAAGACTTACCTAAAAAGATTAACTCAAAGTCAGATGCAATAGATTATCTAAAAAACTATACGGAACTTTCTTTGGTTAAAGAACCAAAAACCTACGCTAAAGGTGGGGGTGTTGGAGATAAAGTATATGAATTGAAAAGTTGGTTTGTAGATGTTTATGAAGATAGTTATGAAAACGGAGAGTTAGGTAATGTGCATAATTGGAGTAGTTCAGATTATCGTGATACACCTAAAACTTTTCAAAGCAAAGAGGAATTAGAAGATTATATTGAAGAAGTTATAGAGAGAAGCGTTTACGGACACGATTTTAAAAAGGAGTATTTAGATATTTATGAAGAGGGAGATGGAGATGTAAACATTAATTATAGTGCAGGTGCAAGTTATGACGATAGTGGTTATGGAGACTATAACAATCCCACCAAAGAAGAGTTAGAAAATTGGAAAAAAGATAATCAAAAATTATTTCGAGTTAATTTTGCTTTTAGAGTAGAGGTTTATCAAAAAAACAAATTAAGTTACGCTAAAGGTGGTAAAATGGAACAAGGTTATAATGACCGAATGGATGAAAGTTTAGGTATGCGACATAGAGGACATCACTCACAAAGCCACAAGGATAGAAGAGATGAAGCCAAAGGAATGAACAAAGGTATGGGCAACCGAGCATACCAATCAGTTGGTTCTATGGATAAAATGAAGAAAGGTGGTTCTACAAATGCTAATTGGATTCAAGATGTAGTTGATAGTCCTAACTTTGATAAGGGTGCATTTACACGAAAGGCAAAAAATCGTGGAATGACAACAATGGAGTTGATGAAAGATGTGCTTTCAAATCCAAATGAATATACGTTGAAAACAAGACGACAAGCACAATTTATGAAAAACGCAATGTAATAACTGAATTATGGCAACGAATTACGATAACCCAAGCATATATGTCGCAGATTTAAAAGCATACAACGAGGGTAAACTTATTGGAGAATGGATTGATTTGACCGAGTTTGATGAAGGATATGAGGTTATGGAAAAGATTTCAGACCTTATGGATGAGTATAGTAAAAAGTACCATAATGGTATGGAAACTGAATATGCCATTCACGATTTTGAAAACTTTAGTAGAGAATTGTATAGCGAATCTATGGGCGAAGAGGATTTCGATATTATTTTGAAAACTCATAAAATTTCGGAAGAAAGAGATATACCTGCCGAAGTTTTACAAGATGTTATGGCGAGGTATGATAGCGCATCAAAAGACATCGAAGGTTTTATAGATGAAAGATATAGAGGTCAATTTGATACTGAAACTGATTTTGCGTATGATTATGTAGATGTGGCAGGTGGCATAGAAGGTTTAGACAAAAATACAATTGATATGTATTTCGATTATGCTCAATTTGGAAGTGATTATGTTACAAATTATATTGATGTAGTTGATGGTCATTATTTTGATAATAGTTACGCTAAAGGTGGGAAAATCAAAACTAACGACTTAAAAAAATATATGAAGAGAGGTGGGGGAATCTACCCACAATCTGACATCGCTATTGTAAGTCAATTTGCATTTGATGAATTAATCACTCAAAATTTTGGTCAAAACCCTTTAATTATAATTGGAAGGGATGTTATTTATCCAATGAATACTGAAAATGGTGTAGAAGAAATCGTTGTCGAAAGATTTAGGGAATACGATAGTCCAAAAGATGTTGTAGATAGAATAGTAAAAAAATCAAGGCAAGAAAAATTTGCAAAAGGTGGTAAACTGAAATCGTTTTTTAGTAAAGCCAAAGAAGTGGGTGGAAAAGCCTATGCTAAAGGTAAAGAAAGGGCAAAAGAAATTGCTCATAATACAAAAGAACGTATCAAAGAAGCCAAACACAATCAAGTGGTAGAACACGCCTTGAAAGCCCTGTATGAAACAAGAAAGTGGGATTATGGCGCAACATCTGAAGAAAAGCGACATTTGGATATGGCAGAACAAATTGTAAATGAAAAATATATTTTCGAGCCTACTCCTTATGTACCCACAAACACGAAATTAAAAGCCAAAGGTGGAGATATTGCATTTTTACCAACACCGATGATGGACAATTTTCATCGTAATATTATGGGTACTTTATCATTTGATATGCAAGTAAAACCTATGCGTAAAGCACAAGATTTTATAGTTTATCCGATGAAAACCCTTGAAGAGTATTTACATATTCAATCAAATAAAAAATTCGGTTATATAAGGTTAGAAGATGGTAAGGGAATATTATCAAAAGGAAATGGCAATACATCTTGGCACTTGCGTAGAGATATGCAAATGGGTAATGTAATTAGGTTTGAACTTACCTCATCTCAACTTGAAGAACTTAAATTTATGCTAAAACAAACAGGTGGAAGCAAAGTAGGTAGTAGTGTCGTGTTTTCAGACAATAGTGGCGTATCAATGTTAGAAAGAGGTGGAAATATTTTTGCAAAAGGTAAAGAGGGAAGATACCATATTTTAGGTGTTCCAAAATCAGAACCTATGGCTAAACCAAGTTTTCATAGTTCAGTTCACGACCATTCCGACATAAAACAAGCAGTAGCAAGAGCAAGAAAAGATTTTAAAGATTTGACGAATAAAGAATTTGAAATATTTGTTACTGACGACAAAGAAGATAGAGAAATTTATAATTACGCTAAAGGTGGTTTGGTAAACAAAGAATTTTTATCTAATCAAACATCAGATTATACGAATAGAATATTGCAAAGCATAGCAGATTACTATGGAACTACAAAAAGCAAAATTCAAAGGGAGTTATTTGATGATGATGCCGAGATGATTTATGAATATATCGGAAACGATAGTGGATTGCGAAGATTAGTTTACGAAGATATGGAGAACTTTAAAAATCGAAACAACTTTGCAAAGGGTGGAAATGTAAAGGATAAAGTTCAAAGAACTGATTTAATTGTTTATTACCCTAACATTGATTATAGTATGGGTTCTCCAAACTATATAAATGAATTAGAGTGTAGCGTTTATGCAAAAGAAGAACATCATTTAAGAGGGCAAATAGACGATTGCTTGAATAACATTGGTGTTTACAATTCTCAAATTTTGGGATATAAGGTTATTGGTGCAAACCCTTACAATTATGAAGATGATTTAAGAGCAGTATTGAGATTGAATGAAATGCGAGGTTCTTACAATAAGGGAGAAAGCGTAAGAAAATTTATGACAGGAGATTCGGCAACATTTGGTGCATTTGAAAAAGGTGGAGAGATTGTGGATAAATACGATTATATTACTCTAATCAAAACGCCTAATTCTCTTCGAGTAGAATTAACTGACGATGGTATTGAAGCATACAACGAGGAAGAGGTAGTTGAAATGTATGACTTGTTTGAGGATGTTCAAGGAAATAGTGAATGGAAGTATATTGATGATGCAGGTCAAGTAGGTTTTGGTCTAACATCTGCACCTATTATTACTGATGGTTTTTATTACGATGATAATGGCGAATTTACTGATGATGGTCATTCAGATAGTAAGGTATATACTTGGAACGACTATATGATAAAAGACCTTTTTGAAACTCTTATGGAACAAGGTTCGGTAGAATTATCAGAGGTAAAGTATGACAAGGAATACGCTAAAGGTGGAGGCATACCTTCCAAGTTTTATTGGATAAAAATGGATAGGGATAAAATTGACGAGTATATAGATTATGCAAGTCGTATGCGTGGTATGTTTGAAGGAGAGATTTACACACAAGGAGTAGATAGAGTGGCATTTGAAACTGACAATGACCGATTTGCTTTTACAAGTATGATTGAAAATCACAATAACGATAATGACCTAAATGAAGGGGATGAGGGTTATATATTTTATGAAGAATTGTTTGGAGATAAAGCAATGCCTAATATATTCGATAGAATAAGTAGTAATACCTACGACAAAGGTGGAATAGTAAAAAGAAAAATTGGTGGAATGACTACCAAACTTGAAAGGTTTAAAGATGATGCAGTCAAAGATTATAATAATTACAAATATTACTATAAGACATCAGATGGTAAATGGGATGATTTAACTAACACACAATGGAAAAAGAAAGTTTTTGATGCCTATATGAGCCAAAAGGGTTACGCTAAAGGTGGGATGACTAAATCTATGGAAGTAGAAGAGGTTATGCAAGACCATTTTGCCGATGGTGGTTCATTGCCTGACAATTTTATGGTAACTGCCTATGATGTTTCCTACGAAGTAACTTATAATAATGGAAAGGGTAGAAATAGTAACTCTATGATATGGGATGGTTATGAAGATTATGATAGAAATGGAGATTTAATTTACGATGTCGAAGATGCCTACAATGAAGCGTTAAAGGAATACAATCTGATAAGCGAAAAAATGTTTTATGAAGGCGATGAGGTAGATTATGTCGAATTAGTTGCGATAGGGGAATATAAAGATTTGGATGACGATTATCCCAACAATTATGGTTTTACAATTTTAGAATCAAAAGGTATATCTCCCTACGATAGAAAGAGAAAAGGAGAGTTTGCAGATGGTGGAAGAGTGGTAGAACCCCATTTTGATGCAACTGCTTATGAATATAGGCACGATGGTATGTATGGCGATAGTAAGAAATTTGCTACGGAAAAGGAAGCAATAGAATGGGGGTTAAAACAATTCCAAAGTCGTAAAGACGATGTTCAAAAGGTTGAGATACATAGCATAAAACCAAATAATACAGGTGGAATGAACTATCTAAAGGTTTTTCATATAGACAAAAATTCTCCAATGGGAAGAAGAATAGTAAATAGAATGTTCGCCAAAGGTGGAGGTATTGATTTAATGGAATATGAAGTTTATGGGTATCATAACAACAAGTATTTAGGAAAAATTCAAGTTGGAAAAAATGCAAATAGAAAAATAGCACAACAAAAAGCAAACAAAAAATTTGGAAATCCTTTACTAAAAGTTAAAATAAAAAAGAAAGGAATAAAATCCTACGAAGAGGGTGGTGTTGTTAAATTTACCGATGTTAAAAGGTTTCCTTTAACTTATAAGGATAGGGAAGGTCAAATGGCATACACAAGACATTCTTCACATCCAACAAAAAAGGATGCAGAAAAAGTTTCTAAAGAATTGTCTAAGCATTTCTACAATATTATTGTTCCGATTGATGAAGAATATGTTGTTTACAAAAACTTGTTCGATACCTATTCTAATGGTGGAGAGATAGATGGACAAAATTTTAGAAGTGCAGTTATTTGGGCGAAAGGAGATATTCACGAAAACTTTAATTACGAAGAAAGTGATTTAGATATTCAGACAAACTTGTTAAGCGACCATACTGAACTTTATAAAGCATCAAATAAATTTGGCATCAGAGATTATGATACTTGGCGAGAAATTTACGAAATAGCATTTGAAGAAATGGGCATAGAAAACCCACCTCAATTTGCCAATGGTGGTAATATAGGAAAGAATATAACATATAGTGCTACATTTGATTTGTTTGATGCAGATGGAAATAACATAGACAATCCTATGCCATCTCTTCAATTTGATGTAACAAGTGGTGTTTCTTACGGAGAAGCAAGAGATTTGGCTCAACAAACCTTTGAAAATGGAACTTTCTTTGAAGAAGGAATGAAAGCAGTAATGACTGACTTTTGGATGGGAGAAATGGATGCAGATGAAGAAGATAGAAAGAGAGTTGAGATTAAAGAACAAGAGCCAAGAGAAGAGTTTGTTCCAAGAGTAGAACGTAGTGGCAAATGGGATGCTTCTTATAGTGTTCTTTGCGATGAATTGGCTACTTATGAAATGGGTGGAGATGTAAAAGACTTTTCTTATGAAGAGGATATTTTACCAATCTTAAAGGAAAGCATAGATGATGGCGTTGATGAAATAGACGACTATGAAAATGTTTATAATGCAGAAGGAGAGGAAATAGAATATAAAGGCAGACCTGGATTTATACCCTATACTGATGGTGGTTACGAGAAAAAATGGTTTGAGTACATCAGTATATTAAATGGTAGTGGAACATCATTGCCTACGAAAGTATTAGATGACGAAATGGAAAGACAAGTAGGTAATGCTTACGAATATGCCAAAGAACGATTTATTGAGGACAATGAAGAATTAGTAGAAGAAATCGGAGAGGATAAAGTAAATTATCACGATTTGTATGAGTTAGGTATGGGAGAAAAAGCCGAAGAACTTTCCGAGATGGAAATGGATATGGGGGATGATTCTATTATGATGAGTGTCAAAGCCTTTTATTATAAACCATCCAATAGCCGAGCAGAAAATAATCAACATACCATTACATTGATAGGAGATGTAAATTTAGAATCACCTTATCATCGAGTTGGAAATTTGGATGATTATAAAGAGATAACTTTCACTTTCAATTCTAAAGAAGAACTTGAAGATAAAATGTCCAAAAATATGGAACATATTATTGATTGGTTTGGTGGAGATGGTTATTCCGAAAGCACAAGAGAAATGAAGGTGCGAAGAATGGCTAAAGGTGGTAAAATGCCAAGTGTGAATTTAGGGTAGAAAACTAAAAAGAAATAATTTGTATATTTGTTGAAACAAACCAATATATTATGTCAGAAAACTTAAATCCAAGACATTTGCCACATCAGTTATTGATGAGCAAATACTCGTTATCTATTTCTAATTTAAGTAAGCATACGCAACAACTTAAAAAGGATTTGGATAGAACTTTACATTTAGTATTGAACAAGTCTAAAAATGGTGTTGTGAGATTAACACCTGCTACGCAATCGAAAATAGAAACTTACGATAGGTATATTTGTGATGGTATTTTTGAATACCTTGAAGATACCGAAGTGATTTCAGATGCACAAGCAAACACACTTGAACAACAAGCAAATGAGAAGCGAGAGGATGTTAAAGACACGATGAAGGATATGGGTAATAACCCAACGCCTACATCAACTCCAAACTCAACTGAAAACAATACTGAAACACCTAAATCTAATGAAGATTCAAATGAAGATTCAAATAGTGGTGTTCGTGTTGGTGGATTTTGGGATTGGAATTAAATAAGGAATACCACCAAATTTGTATTTGGTTTTGCATATCTATTCAATACAATAATATCTACCGATGGATGAGGTTGAGATTACTCCCAATTCCATCGGTCTTTTTTTATGGCAACGGAAGAAAAAACCCATATTGCAATATGCCAATACATCAAGTTGCAATATCCTAATGTTTTATTTTCAAGTGAAAGTAGTGGTTTAAGAGTTACCATATCCCAAGCAAAAAGATTGAAGGCAATGCGAAGTTGTAGTGGATTGCCTGATATTATGATATTCGAGCCACGCAAATCATATTATGGATTGTTCTTAGAGGTTAAAAAAGAAGGTACAAAAGTTTTTAAGAAAAATGGAGAAATAAGGTCTGACAAACACCTAAAAGAACAAGAAGAAATTATTTTTCAATTGCAACAAAAAGGATATTTTGCACAATTTGTTATCGGATTTGACGAAGCAAAGGCTATGATAGATTATTATTTAGGAACGTAATTTTCAATCATTTTTTTATTACTTTTGTTGAAATACAATTGTAATAGTGAACGTATCTGCTACTCTTATAGAAGTTTTATTAAAGTCCATAGATAGAGTGGGTATAAAAAAGACAATAAAAGTTCTCGAATTATCTCAAAATAGCGTTAATGAAGTAGAAATAAAAAAGGGTTTAATCATATTGAACACTTGTAACGCTTTTGGAATTAGCGAAAAAACACTTATAAACGGAAGAAAAAATATTCCGAATCGAACAAATGCCATTGGTGTATGTGCATTGTTGTTATTGAGGTTGTGTAAACTAACCCAAAGGGAAATCGCTTATATCTTAAAAAAAGAGCCATCTAATATAAACAAATACATCAAGAGGTACGATAATTTGGACAAGAATTTTAAAAATGATTTAGAAATTCTGCTTAAAATTCAATCAATTGAGAAACAAACTTTAGAGTTTTACGAAAAGAATAAAAAGAAAAATTAATGGCAACAAAAAAAAGAGGGCGACCAAGAAAGGTTGAAGAAATTATTGAAAATGAAGATTTAGGAATACCGAGTGAACCTCAATCAGAGCCTATTCAAGAAAACGAAATACCAAATCAGAATTTTGATGGCGAAGGAACAAATAACAACCACAATCCTTTTGAGGAAAGCGTTGTAGAAAGAGATTACTCAACGCCAAAGGTTGCAGAAGGTTTAGTAGATGATATTGCCGAACCAACCTTTATTCCACCATCTTATGAAGATATTGTTCAAGACAGACAAGGAACGGAAGATGATGGTTATTCAGAAAATCCCTTCGACAATCCAAATCCACAAGTAAATGATTTAGATGATAAGGATAAAAAGATTGCTTGTGAAAGTCTTGTTGATACTTGTTTAGATGCCTATGAGCAATTACATAAATATGCTCAACATATAGTAAAAGTAGATGAAGAGGAATTACTACAAAAACAAGCCGAAGATAAAATTGATTTAGAGCAAATTATACCTGTAACGGAAAGTCAAAGTATGTCCGTAGGAGAATTTGTAGGGCAGTTTAATGAACAAAGTAAAACTGCTTTGGCTTATGACCAAGAATTTGGAATGAAGGTACGACCTGCGATGATTCGTGTCTTTATGAAAAAAGGTTGGGGTATGTCGGATGAGCAATTCCTTATGTATATGTTCGGGAAGGATATAGCCATAAAAGTCGGTATTATGTATCAACTCAAAAAGTCCATAAACTCTACTTTATCTACTCTCGAAAAAGTACACAAACAAAATAAAAAGCAACAACGAGGTTATTCAAGTGTGCAAGAAGATTATGTAGCATCTCAACCTTATGAAGATGATGAAGATGATGAGCCGATGATAACTCCTACTGAAAGCATAAAAGAAGAACCGATAATAGTGGAAGAAGAACCAAGTGAAGAATTTACCTCATCAATGGAAATAAATATGCCACAAAACCCCAAAAACCCTTTGGCGCAACACCCAAAGGAAGTCCGAAAAGAGATAGGAAGAAAACGTAAAAAGTGATGGAAAAATACAAATTACCGAAAGTTCTTATAGCCATACCTACATACGATAGTAAAAATTATTGTTTGGATGCTTTTATGGATAATGTAAAGAATTTTACATACCCTAAAAATTTAATTGAAGTATATGTTGCCGACAATTCCAAAACTAATGAAAATGCACTTTACATCAGAGATAGGTTCAAGGTAAAAACTTTTTGGAAAGATTATAGTGGTGTTCCGTTAATGGAAAAACTTGCAGATAGTCATAATCAGTTAAGAAGATATTTTTTAGAATCTGACAACGATTATATGTTTCATTTGGAATCCGATATTTTTCCTCAATCAGATATAATAGAGCAATTATTATGGTGTAGAAAACCAATAGTCAATGGATTGTATCAAGTGTTTGATGCAAGTTGGAGAACGCCTTGCATAAGATTACAAGATAAAAAACACGAATTATCCAATTCATTTGTATTTCCTATGGAACTTTCTAATTTTCATCATCATTGGATTGATGGAAAATTAAAACCAACTTTCGTAGCAGGTATTGGTTGTTGCCTTATGAAAAGAAAAGTGATGGAAAAGTTTGAGTTTCGTGTAGATAAAAACGATACGGAAAAGCATCCACCTGACACTTACTTTGCAGAAGATTTAAGATTCGCAGGTGTGCAAAATTGGGTACATACAAATTTATTATGCTTTCATTGGAATCTTGAAGATTGGGGAAGGCATAGTGAACATATTAATTATCAAAAATCAGAATAAGTAATGAGCAAACTAACAAAAAAACAACAAGCAGAAACCGATATTTTGGCAAAAAGAATGATGCCTAAAACTGACTTTTTAAAAGTCGTAGAACACGACAAATTGTATTACAATACTTTGAATGAAGCGTTAGAATATAATATAATAAAGCAAGATATTTTGGGTAAAAAATGCCAAAACATTCTCGCAACACAAACAAAAGAGAATATAAGTAAGAACATATCTATTCTTTCAGAGTATGCCGAAACTAAATTGAAAGTTTTAGATTTTAAAGGTAAATTACATATTCACAGAAAATTGATTGATGATAAAGAATTACATTATGAAAATGTTTTCTTACCTCAATTCAACAAAGAAAGCAAAGAAGCACAAGAAAACCTTTCTAAAACAATGCAAAGAGCAGTAGAGTGTTCTTTGTCAAAAGATGAAAAGATGGCTTCGATTGTTAGTAAAATATCTTATGAATTAGAGTGGTGGTCTAAATGTGATGCCAAACAAAAAAAGAATGAAGAGTATATTGTTCAAGTCTATAAACCTTTAAAAAGGCTTTTAAGTGCGTGGGATAAAAAAGTAGAAGAACTTAAAGAAAACGAAAAATATATGTAAGAATGGATAACCACATTTCATTTTTTACCAATTTTCAAGAAGAGTTATATGATAAATATGGCTATACGATGGATAAATTAAATCCAACAATGAAATATTGGTATTATGACAAGTTAAACGCAAAACGCATTTATCGTGAAATTGGTTATCACAACTACCATTTGCACTATGCAGACAAATTTAAAGACATTCGACACAAAGTAAAAAAGGTTTTAGAAATAGGTGTTTTTAGAGGTCATTCTATGCTTATGTGGAAAGATTATTTCCCTAACGCAGAAATATACGGAGTAGATATAGAGTACACAAAACACCATTTCGGAGTTAATGCACTTGAATTATGTAAAGATGAGCCAAGAATACATTTATATCAGTATGATGCTTGTAATGTATTGAATGTTAAATTATTAATTCAAGAAATTGGTGGAAATTTTGATATTATAATAGATGATGGAAGCCACCATCCTTATCATCAATTATTTTCTTTGTTGTATTATACGCCTTACTTAAAAGAAACAGGTGTTTTTGTAGTTGAAGATGTTTTTATGAAATCTTTATTCGATAAAAGTTTTCTTGACTATTTCAACCAACCATTTAATTTATTTTGTGATAAAAAATATTTTTTTGATGAGGTAATAAAAGAAAAGCCAAATGACATATCAAGATATGGTATTGCATCTCACTTGCAATCCGAATTTGACAACATAGTGAATAATTGGAAAATTGATATACGAGAACCCCAATCTTATGTGATGAACTTTCAAGATGTTGATTTGAAAGGAACAAACGAACAAAAACATTTTAATAACCGACAAGGGATTATTTTTTTTGAATGAAATAACACTAATAGAACTGAAAAATGAAATTAGGAGTAGCATATAATATTTTTGATGGCGAAGAGATGTTGCCACATAGTCTAAGGAATCTTCGACCAATGGTAGATTTTATTTGTGTCGTTTATCAAACGACATCTAATTTTGGTAATGAGAACCCCTTGTTACTTGAAAAGTTAGAGATGCTACAAATGGAAGGTTTAATTGATAAACTTTTTGCTTACGAACCAATATTGGACAAAAAAGAAAATGGGGAAATTGATTGGAAAAATGGCACAAATAATGAGTTTAATAAAAGAAACATAGGATTGAATATATGTCGAGTAAATGGATGTGATACTTTTATGACTATTGATTGTGATGAATTGTATGATGAAAAACAATTCTTATGGGCGAAAAAAGATTTCGAGGATGGGGGATATGATACATCTTTTTCGCAAATGAAAACATTTTATAAGCACCCTACTTTAGAGGTAACTCCTTCGGAAGAGTATTATGTGCCACTTTTTTATAAAATAAAAAAAGACACTAAATTTACTTACGAGTTTGCACCACCTTATCCTTGTGAAATTGACCCGACAAGGCGAGTAAAAGCAGGTTATTCTCGTATTTATCAACGAGATGAAATAGAAATGTATCATTATGCTTATGTTCGACATAATCTTGTTTCAAAGGTTACAAACACATCTGCACAAAGTGATATAATCTCCAAAAAACAAGTTTGCTATCATTTTGATAATTTTAAGGGTGTTGAGGATGGTGCTTTGTTTATCGGCTTACAAGCATTTGACTTAAAGGAAGTAGAAAACAAGTTTAACATAAACCTATCGGAATGAGAGAAGCATTATTAGGGGTAGCAGTAGGAAAAAAAGGTATTGGTAAAACCTATACTACAATGTCTATCATAAATCAGTACATAAAGGGTGGTTTGAACACTAAGCCAAGAAGAGCATTAATTTTAGATGTGAATGATGAATTTGAGAATGTTAGGGCAATAAGCATTAATGATGTTCAGTTGTTTACATACCATCCCAAAATTGAATGTAGAAGAATAAGACCATATAATGAAGATGGTTCTAAGATGACCTTAAATCAAGTAGCCGACACATTATGGAAAATTCTTGAAGAGTATAAAGGTGGGTTGTTATTGGTAGAAGATATAAATAAGTATGTAGGAGATTATTTACCCAATGATTTAGTTGGTGCATTATGTACGAACCGACATAGTTCCTTAGACATAATATTACATTATCAATCAATAGGAAGAGTAGTTCCGAAAGTTTGGGCGAACATTAATTGGTTGAGATTTCATAAATCTACTGATAGTATTGACCGACACAAAAAGAAATATGAAGATAAGTGGGAAGCATTTAGAATTTGTGAAATTCTAATTAACAAACAATATTTTGGTGGGAACAAAAGATTTTATTTGACTTATGATTGTGATAATGAAAAAATACTTGGCAATTTTTCAAGCACGATGATAAGTGAAGCAATTGATGAATACATTGCATTGCATCATACCAAACTCATCAAGCCTTTATTGAATCAAATAAACCCTAATGGCAAAAAGAAATTCACTCAACAAACTGCCACAAAAGAAATAAAAAACAAGTTAATTAAGATGTACTTGAAATAACTTTTTCAATTCTTTTTCATATCCTAAACATCTGAATAACAATAAGATGTAATTTTTTCAAGTGTTCTAAAAGTTGTATCAAAATACAACTCAACTCGTCATTTAACTATATTTGTTATTGAAAAGTTCTCACTTTTGGAAGTGAAGATACTATTGTAAACATTTAAAATCTAACGAAAATGGCAGATGCTAAAAATGGTGGTTCTATGAAACACAATTTAATGGGTATGCTCTATACTGCAGGTGCAGTAGTTGTTGGTATCATTGTTGCAAATATGGTAAACACCAAATTGTTGGCAAAGAAATCGGCTCCTGCTTCAACTGAGGATGAGGGCGATGAGTAATTATTTTTTGTAAAATAACGAAAAGACCAAACCACGCATAACGAGTGGTATTCAAGAAAGGATGTATAGTGCCTTTCTTTCAACTAATTTTTTAACCTTTATTAAAGAAAGTCAAAAGTGAGTAATTTAAGAGATTATTTTAACGAAGCGCAAGATGATGCAAATGACAACTTCTTCAACTACGATGGATTCGAGGATGATAACTTCGATTTCGTAGATGATGGAGAGGAATTTGACGGATTCGATGGCGATGATGACGATGCTTTCGATATGGCTACAGGTGGTGGAGGAATGGGAACACCAACCTCGCAACCTTATATTGTAGTGATTAAAAACACTTCAACGGCAGTTGCACATCCTGTAACTATTTTAGGCTCGTATTCTTCACTTTCACAGACTGCACCAAACTATCAGAATGTTGCTTCTATTTCCATTACGATGGGAATTAGTGGTATCACATACGATGAGTTTTTATATCAGTCTATGAATAAGCCATTTGTTTGTGGTCTTACTTATCTACAATCTTCGACTGCGAATCAGGTCCTGGAGACACTGACTTTAATTCAGAAGGATGTTAATGGTAACGAGAGTCAGAAAACCCTCGTCCCGACTATTGACCCGTATCAGCAACAAGCGACTATAATCGCTTTAAAATTCTCTTATAAAATAGATGGATTTACAAGCGTTGTATTGTCTGCGTTGTTAGGTGGTGCTACTGCGAAATTATACTTCTACCCTGCAGAAACTTCGAGCATTGCTCGTACTCTGACAGGTCGAAGAGCAGTAAGTGGATATGGTAATCCAAACATCGTTAAATCTGATAAAGTCGTTCTATCCAAGTCTGCAATTCGGGCGTTGAGTGGTGGACGTAGAAGATAACAACGTGCTACATATTAGATAAACCATTCGGTTTGTCCGATGCTATAATTATATAGTATTGTAAACGATAGACAAAAGGGGATGGTGCATACTATACCCCTTTTTTTTTATAAAAACATTGTTTTGACTAAAGATAAAATTACACTTTACGAATACCTTGCTACAAATGTGCCTTCGGATGCACATTTTGTCATTAATAAGTATGGCAATTATAGAAAGGCAAGGGATAGAAGAGAATTGGAATACCAATTAAAAAATTTCGTAAAAACATTTGGAGAAAATGGGTTAAATGCTTTGGCAGAAATACACCCTGACAAGCAGTTGCTTGAATTGAATTGTGGTTCTTGTGCAAATCATAGAATTGAAAAAAGAGAAAAACAAAAATTCAGTAACGTAGATGGTAAGGGTGCAGAAGAAAAGGCAAACCAATTAAGAAATCAACAAATAAACAATTCACAAGTATTGATATTTGGTGGTATGATATTAATGGCTTTTGCTATAATGATTAAGAAGTGAAATGATTTATCAAAAATATAACTTTAGTAATTCTTTCTCCAATGCAAGTGGGCGTGGAAGGGAACGTATGGCATTAAGTGAATTGGCAAGACTAATTCGCAATTATCCTTTGGTTGTTAAAGATATTTTGGAATCATCGGATATAAAAGTACCAAGAAATATTACTAAAAAAGGATTGGTAAGGATAATAAGAAAAAATAGGACTAACGAGGAAATGGCTCGTAAGTTATCTTATCTTATAGTTACCAATGCAAAAATGAAATCTGACGATTTCCTTCCATTCTTTAAAGGGAAAAAGAAAGGTGCAGATGCAAGTAGTGGAGAAAAGGTTGGTGTTTTCAAAAAGATAGGCAAGTTCTTTAAAGATAGAAAAGCAAGAAAACAAGCCGAAGGTGGAAAAGAAAAAGGTCAATTTGGTAAAAAGGTTGGTTCTTTTTTTAGAAACAATCAAGACGAAATTATTGGTGTTGGTTCATCTCTATTGAGTGGTTTAGGTTCAAGAGGTAGTGGAACATCTTTGAATCAACAAATATCACAAGGTGGGTTCAATAACAACAACACCAACAACAACAATAACAATAATGATGAAAAGAAAATGTCATTAGGTACAAAAATTGGTATTGCAGTTGGTGGATTGGCAGTAGTTGGAGTGATAATTTATTTGGCAAGAAGATAAATGTTTCTGAAATATGAATAAAAATGATAAAGAAACATTAGAAGAAAATATTGGCACTATTAATAAAATTGCTAATAATAAATTAGGAAGTAGTGTAAAAAAGAAAATGGAAAACAATATCAAGGGTGCGATGATTGGTGGTGCTATTGGTGTTGTTGTCGGAATAGCGACAAGAAAGAATTTAGTGATTAGTGGTCTAATCGGAATTATTATAGGGAGATTAATTTTAATAAAAAAATGAGGAAATCTGCAAACCAACTATATAAAGAAAGTAAAAGTGAGTTACCATTTAAAAAATGGTTGAAAGCCGAGCAACAAAATGGCAATTTACAAGACCACGAAGCGATGTTTAATGCAGATGGCAAAACAAGTATTGATAAAACCGAAGATAAGGAAGAAAAAGAAATACAAGAAGCCGAAGTAGTTGTTAAAAAAAATAAAACTACTACAAGTATTAGAGCAAAAAATAATGGCATCCTAAACTTTATTGGTTTGGTAAGTTTAGGTGTTTTTGTATATGGATTGCACAAAGCAACCCAACAACAAGCGTAATGAATAGTATAGATTGTTTGAGGAATGAGGAAAAAAGTTGAATTAGATGAACGACCTACACGCTTAAAGATTACGATAGAAACCTTTGCTAAAGAGAAAATTTGGATAAAGGTAAGAGATGCAAACCGAATTAACACATTTTACACAAAGCGATATGCTTTTGTAGATGGAGTAGAAGAGTTCTTTGTTTTAATGCCACAAGCACCTATGGATGCTTTAGTTATTGTGTATAATGACCAAAATGGTAATATGCGTAATGACCAAAGTTTTAGAGTTAATATAGAACCTTTGCCACTTGAACTTAAACAACATAAGTTTAGCAAAAAGACAACGAGTTTTATAAAATTCGCCCAAGAGTTTGCCGATGAATGTGGTTACTTATCTGCATCTCCTAAAGGAGATACATATAAAAGTAACAATGGTCGTTTTAGAATTGATTATTTTGATAAAATTCGTTCTTATAAGACCAATCGTGTAATATCAACTCCTGCTCGAATTTCCCAATTAAATGGGAGAATAGAGGTAAGTGCCGAGCAATTTAGGAAAATGACGATACCAATGAGAATGGCAATTTTATTGCACGAATATTCTCATTATTATTTGAATACTAACCCATCTGATGAAAGTCAAGCCGACCTGAATGGACTGAACATATATTTAAAATTGGGTTATCCTCGAATTGACATTTACAATGTCTTTTTGAATGTATTTAAACGTAGTCCTTCTAAAGAAAATAAAAAGAGGTTTGAAAAGTTAGACCGATTTGTAAAAAAAAATAAAAGATAAAATGAGTAAAGGCGCAGTAGCAGTAGCAAGTGCAATACAAAGTGCAGACACAAAGAAAACAATAGTTTACGGAGTGGTAATTGTAATTGGATTGACCATTGTTTATTTTGGAATAGTAAAGCCTATAACCAACAAATTAGGATTAACAAGAACTAAGGAAGAAAGGCAAGGAGATAGAGCAGAGGAAAGATTATCAAGAAAACAAATAATTTCTCCTTTGTTGTATAAGAAAAATCCTGAATTAGCATCTATTACAAGTGGTAGAGCATCGCAACTTGCAAACGATATTTGGGAAGGCAAAGGTTATGTATGGGATGACGAGGATAAAGGAGTTGGTGGTATAACAAGCGCAGGTTCTCATCTTAATATAAGTCGTGTTGCAGACACCTTTCAAAGAGTTTATGGAAGAGATTTACACTCCTATTTAGAAAGTTATTTGGAAAGCGAAGATTGGGGAACAATTGATGACTATATAGGAAGAGCAAAAAGATTTTAAAATGGACAATACAAAAGATATTTTAATAAAGGGTGGCGCAATACTTTTGGGTGTTTTGGCTTTGACATTAATTGGAAAAACTATAATTAAGTCAGTTCAAAGAAAAAGAGTAGGCAAAGCCGAAGATAAATTGCAACAAGACATAGCAAGTGGTTCTTCATCAGAAGTAGCCGACAATTATAACCCAACTGCCGATGTAAATGCGCTTGGAAGTTATATATACGGAAATAATTTTTGGACTTATGAAGATGAGGTCGATGCAATCATAATTCCTATGTCGGATGCGAGATTAAGAAAATTAGCAAGTGCTTATAAGAAAAAGTACGGAATTAGTTTGTATGGAAATTTAACAGGAGAATGTTGCTATATGATGTATGAGGAATCGGAAGCAAGGCTAAAATCTCTTGGTTTAACAAGTTAAATGAAAGATATGCACCATAGTAAAGAAGATGAATACGAAGATTTCTTTAGAAGAAGAAGAAGGCGTAAAAGAAGAAGAAGAAGAAATATCAAAGGAAAGGTAAAAAAGAACCTTCAAACTGCTTTGTCAGAAAAAAATAGAATGAGAACCCAAGACAAACACAAAAAAGTTCTTGGTGCTTTAAGAGATAGAAGATTTTTAGCAAATGGTGGAAATCATAGCAAAGTCTATAATCAAGTTAAAAGAATGGCTATTGAGATTGACGATTTAGCGAGTGAACTAATTGAGAAAAGGAAAAGGTGTGTTTGCGACAAAAAAGGTCGTAGAAAAAGAAGAAGAAGCAATTTTGATGGATATTATGCCGATGGAAGCCAACAAAGTATGTTAGGTAACATTTGGCAGAATAACAAAGTTCCAATATTAATAGGTGGTGCATTAATATTCTTTTTTGTAACCCCTTATGGTAAAAGAATTGTAAATAAATAATTATGAAAAACAAAAAAATGATGTTCATAGCAATAGGTAGTGTTTTAGCCATTGGGTTAGGGTATTTTGCCTATTCAACGTATAAAAAAAATAAGGAACAAAAAGAATTGGAAAAAAGCAGTTGATTATGGCAATGAGTAAAGGTTTAAAAATAGCAATAGGTATCGCAACAATAGGGGTTGTAGGTACGGGTGTTTTCTTTTTAGTAAAATTCTTGCAAAAGAAAAAAGAAGAAAAATTGGATGAAGATAAAGAAGCAAATAGAAACCCTGTGAGTGAATCAGTTGTAAAATCAAAGTCTTACAATAAGCGACCAATTTCTACATCCTCTGAATCATTAGGTAAAACACCTTTTAAAAATAAAGCCGAAGGAGATAAGTTTCGTGCTTGGGTAAATGATAATCATTCTGCTTATGCCAAAAAAATTGATTTAAGTAGAAGTGGCTCTTATGACAATTCTTACATTAGAAAGGCGTGGGCGCAATATGGTGTTGATTATGAAGATTCTACAAATACCGATGTTGTTGTAAACTTAAAGTATGGAAGTAAGTTTCAAAAAGTTGCAAAAGATTGGAAAAAATCAATATTTACATCCACAAGTAGTGCTACAAAAGGAGTTCCATATTTCTCAATTAAAATGAGAGATGATAAAGGAGAAAAATATTGTGATTTGGTACTTTACATTTACGATAGGAAGAAAGGAGAGCCTGTGGGTGGCGCAAGTGGACAAGGTTATTGGAAAGTCGTTCGTACAGGATATGGAAAGTCAAAAGCGATTGCTTGGGGTAGATGGTCAAATGAATTAAGAACCATAAAAGTAACTAAAGCAACCGATTGGAGTGGAAAACAAATTTCAAGCACAGGTCAAACCTTTAGTGGTGGTAAAGAAGTAGGAAGAAAGTTTGCACAAGCGATAGGAAGTTTGAACAACAAATTTCAATGGTGTTAATATATTAAAAAAAAGAAATGGCAGAAGAATCAAAAATTTTAGGAATGAATCCATTATCACTCGTCTTATTGGGTGGTATTGGCGTGTATGCTTATATGCAATATAAGAAAAAACAAGACGAAAAAATGGCTATGGCTCAACAACAACAAGCAGATGCAACTCAATCACAAGACGAAGGTCTTGGTGGTGGTGGTGGTGGCTTCGGTGGTGGTGGTGGTAGTTCTACGCCCATTACAACTGCACAAGCACCTGTTGTTGTAGTTCCAACAACAAACAATCCACCAACGCCTAAACCAAAAGCACCCCCAATGCCAAAACCACCTTCGGTTATGCCGATAAAACCTATTTCAGGTGGTGGAAAAGGTGGTGGAAAAATGCCAAGTGCTAAACCAATAGAACCTACAAAACCATCTTCTAAATTTGTTGATTTCGATGGGGATTTCAATATGGATAATGGTCTTGATTTTGATGGTGGATTCGTAGATTAAAAAAAAACAAATGAGTGAACACATTTTAGACAATACAAGTTATCAAGATTTAGCATCAATGTCTTTTGGTTTTCCTACCGAAGATGAGGTAATGGATAAACTTAACAATGAACAATTTGAGAGTGCAGATGGTAAAGAAGAGTATTCTACCGATGTAAATGGAAATTGGATGCCATTGCAAGAAAATGGAATGATGGACTTTGATAGTGGATTTGAGTTCGTTGATGATGATTTTGATGAGTTTTTGACAAAAAAAGCAAGAGCAAGAGGAAGAAGAAGAAGAGAGTTAAGAAAACAAGGTCGTGCAGAGGGTAAGTCAAGAAAACAAGCAAGAAAAGATGCAAGACGACAAGCAGTAGAGGAAATACCACCTGCCGAGATTTTTCAGAAAATAGGTAGAGCAGTAAAAGTTGGTGCATTGGCATTACCAAGAGGTGCTTATTTATCTTTAATACGAGTTAATTATAGAGGTAATGCTTGGAAATTAGAGCAAGTGTTGAATAACCCAAAATACAAAGACAAGTTAGCAAGAGTTAAAGCAAAGTGGAAAAAACTTGGTGGTCAATGGGATAAACTTGTAAAAAATGTAAATATTGGAAAAAAGAAAAAACCTTTCTTTTGTGGTAAAAAATGTAAGAAAAAACTTGCAGATAAGAACCTAAAAAAATCATTTGTAAATTTTGTAAATTCTCATTATGGGTATCACAATTTTGAAGGTCGTGGATATGACAATGAATATTTCAATGTAGAACCTGCCACAGGGACTGCAATTTCCGTTGGAACTTGGGTAACAATAGGTAGTTCAGTATTAAGTTCTATGGTTGGTGCTATGGGTATTGTTGCTACATCAAAAGGAAAGAAAAGAGAAATCGAAATGCAAGAAAGAATTGCAAAACAAGAACTTGCAACTTTATCTCAATCGGAAAAGGATAAAATTGCTTTAGCAGAAAAGCAATTGCAACAACAAGCCGACCCGATTAGACAAATTCAAAACAATCCTAATCTTACTGCTCAACAAAAAGCAGATGCAATAAAACAAGTGCAAGAAGCAACAAGAGTAGAAGATGAGGGTAAATTGAAAAAATACGCACTTTATGGTGGAATGTTCATCGTAGGTGTCGTTGTATTAGCAATGGTTTTTAAAAGAAATAAATAATTACAAAAAAAACAAAAAATGGATTTAGGACAAAATTACACGCAGTTCGTTGATGATGTAGAAAGTGGAGAATTTGACAACTTTTTATCAAAAAGGAAACGAGCAAAAATGAAAGCAACTCGTAATAGAATTAAAGAGTTGAGAAGAGGTGGTATGAGATTGAAAGATGCCATCATTCAAGCACAAAAAGAAGCAATTGATAGAAGAAAGGGGATGCGACCTGCGATTGGGCGACCTTTGGTTGGACCTGCAATCGGTAGAAGAGTTGCAGTTTCGCAAAGACGAGATTCCAAACCTATAAACCTATCAAAACGACCATTGTTGTTAGACAAAAAATTAACAACTACCGAAGTGGATGAAAATGGAATTGATGAAAATGTAGTAGTAGATGAATTATCTGCAACACCGACAAGCGCAACTGCAACTATGGATGATTTAGATGTAAGCGTAGATGGTGTTAATACCGATACAACCGATAAAAAAGAGGATTTCTTAACGAAATATAAAACTCTACTTATGGTCGGTGGTGCTTTGGTAGTTGGATATTTTGTATTCAAAAAATTTGGCGCAAAAGGTAAATAAGTAATAAATAATAAAAACAATTAATATGAGTTGTGGATGTAGTAGCAATTTTGATGGCGAGATGGCATCAGAAGAAGAATTAGGTGGATTTGATAACTTTAGTGGCGACTATCAATTAGGTTTTGATGGTGGTTTCGTTGATGATAATGACGATGAGTTTGATGATTTCCTTACAAAAAAAATGAGAGCAAGGCGTAAAGCAAGAAAAGAACTCGAAGCAAGTGGAATGTCAAAAGCCGATGCAAGAAAACAAGCATTAGAGCAAATCCCACGAGATTCTTTGAAGCAAGTTATTGCAAATTTTAAAAATCGTAAAAAAGCAGATAGTGGAATAACACTTACTGACGAGCAAAAACAAGCAATTGCACAAGGTGGTTTAGATGCAGTTCAAAATGCACTAAACAATCAAAGTGGTGGTTCTACAAGTGGTGGAAACACAAATGGCTCAATGGGAGATGATGGAATGGGAGAAGATGATGAAACACAAGCAGGGTTTTTAGCGAAAAATGGCAAATACATCGCTATCATCGGTGTTCTCGCTATTGGTGGTTTCTTTGCTTACAAACAATTCGCAGGGAAAGGTAAATCTTAATATTTGAGCCATAATGAGAAAGTTATTTATCTTATTAGGTTTAAGTGGTGTTGCGTTTGGTCTTTATTCGTTTTATTTAAAGCAATTAGAGATACTTACTTTATTCACTTATAGGCTCAAAGGTGTCAAGATTCTTACCATACGACTTACGAATATTGAATTAGAGTTATTGGTTGAAGTCATCAACAATGCCGATATTTCAATTGATGTTACAAGTTATGACTTGAAATGTTATTTGAATGGTGTGTTTGTGGGAACAATCAAAAATGCAACTGCTAACCAAGAATTAAGAGGTCTTGGTGGTGTAAGTAATTTTCCTTTGAAGATAAACATAGATAATAGTGCATTTATTGGTCAAGGTTTGATTAATAGTTTGCAAGACAATCTTGAAAATTCAGATTTGCGAATAAAAGGCACGTTTGGTTTGAAAAAATCATTTATCAGATTGAAAGATTTAGAAATAGATGAAACTTACAAATTGAGAGAATTTATGTAAATTTACAAAGATAAATAGTAAACAAACCAAAATGGACATAGAAAATCAAACCAAAAAAGTAATGCTTAACGCAATTACTAACTATGCAAAAGAGTATAGTGTAGAAGAAGTAGAATTACAATTAATGATAAAATCAAGTGATAATGAAGGCACTCCGATGTATCAAGTTCTTGTAAATAATAAAGTAAAAAAACAAGTTACATTTAATGAGATATTAAACGTAAAAATTGATTTTTTAGGAAGAGAGGTAATTGCCACTCCGTTTATAAAAGGAAGTTTGAGAAAACTCCAAAGAGAACACAATTGTAATTTTGAGGATATTAACATACTGATATACAAAAGAGAATCGGACAAGTCGAAACCATTTTTGTATTTTTTTGAAGGTACGAAAGCAGTAAAACCCATCGGATTCGATTATATATTTGGGGATATGAATTAAAAAATTATGGCAGAGCAAAACATTACAATTCAAACTATAACGACATCGCCAACTACCTTGTCAAACTTGAATAGCATCACTATCTTAAATGGTAGTGCTTCTGATAGTCTGACTTTAGCAGTAAGTGGTTCATCGGAAAACATTTCTTTAGGAAGTGGTCAAACATTAACATTAAACGCATCCACAGGGTTTACTTTACCCGACCTTACATTGAGTGGAAGTGGATTGACTGCGAATGTAGTAACATCTTAAACCCACCTTATGTCAGACGATAGCAATAGATTTAGTGCAGTATTCGGTGCTTCGGGAGGAAGTAGTGGTGGTGGTGGTGGTGGTGCTAACGACAAAGTAAAAGTAAATGCCCTTGATTCTACTGCCGACTTTTTAATAGACAAAGTTATTGGCGATTACACAATGCGTATAGACATTGATGGTACTGCGCCAAGTGGAAGTTTTAAGGTTGCTTATAAATCTTTAGTAAGTAGATATGATAGTGTAGGCACAACACAAAATTTTGCAAGTGGTAATACTGATACTTTAGGGGGTTTTGACAATATAGGCTCACAAGGAACTGAAAATACTGCTATTGGGTTTGATGTTTTTAATCAAGGCACTCTATTAAGTCAAAGCGTTGGTGTAGGTAACAACATAGCAAAAGCATTAGGAAGTGATGCTATTAAACAATTAACTGCTATTGGTCAAGGTGCATTAGCATCTTTAGTAAGCCCTGGCGATGAACAAGTCGCAATAGGTAGCAATACATTGGGTTTAAATGTAGGAAATGGTGGTGGCGCATTGACAGGCGATTTTAATGTTGGTGTTGGTACTGATAGTTTCGCACAACTAAATGGTGGTTATAGAAATACTGCTTTAGGTCATAATAGTGGGGGTGTTCTAACCACAGGCGCAAGAAATATTCTAATTGGATTTGAGGTAGGTTTAAGCACATTGACTAATATAACCACAGGTAATGATAACATTCTTATGGGTTATCAAGCCGATACGGATGGAGATGAAAACTTGATTATTGGTAATGATTCATCATCTCAATTAGGCTCGGCACTTGCAAATCAAAACACTATTGTAGGAAATAATTGTAGTGTTAATTCATCGTTGCAAATTGTAATGGGTTATAATGCAGATATTATAAATGGTGGGCAAGATGTTTTAATAGGCGTTAATTCAAGTATAGATGGTTCTTCATTTCCCACGTTTCCAACCTTATCAACTCACGTTGGAAGTGTTGGTACTTTTGTTGGTTTTTACAATCAGTCATTAGGTTATAGCCAAACTATAAATGGAGATGATAATGTTGCATTAGGAAATTTCAATAATGTTTTTGGAAATGACAACATAAGTATAGGAAATAGTCTAAATGGTCTTTTTCCCCCTTCTAATACTACCCAAGCGTATGTTATGGGGGTTAATAGTTCTTCTTTTGTTGATTACTCTTTTCAATTGTGTTGGAATGATGGTGTATCTCAATTTGACGATGTAAGATTGGTTTCAAGAGCAAGTCTTGTTGTTGGTCAAAAGTCATTTATAAATGTCAAAGCAGATTTACAAATCAACGCACCAAGTGGCGTTGTTTTTACGGATGGTTTTGTGCAATGTAATAAGAAACTTATTTTACAAGAACAAAACAATGAAATTACGAGTGGCGCAACAACCTATACACCTGACTTTCAAGAAGGAAACATTGTTACTATTGATTTATCAGACAATGGAGTTATAAATGCGCCTACTAATAGTAGTAAAGGTATCTACTATTTCAGAGTGGTTCAAGATGCAGTTGGAAGCAGAACTTTAACTTGGAATGTTGCTTATGTATGGGCAGGTGGTTCTGCGCCTACATTGACTACCACGCCTAACAAGGTGGATATTTTTATGGTAGTGGTGGCATCAAATGTATTGTATTGTAGTGTAATCGGTCAAAACTATTAATAATGGCAGAAGAATATGAAATTGTAAGAAATGCGAACCCATCACTTGTTAAACAAGCACAAGGAGATGTAGGAGTTGTTTTTGATGGTCAATCCGAAGAAGGATTTTTAGTTGGTGGTTTAATTAAAGAAAAACCAAATGCTAAATTTCAACTAAAAAGGATAGAGGAAAAATTATACGATGCAAGTGTGGATGATATTCCTTTGCCTGACAAAAATCCATTTTCGGATAAAATAAAAAGTAAAAACGATTTAGCACGACAAAATATTATTCCTCTATTAAATCCTATGAGTAAAAGTGGTGGAATCAGATTAAATTCAATAGAGGTTGAGGTAATTAGGGAGATAAATATTGAGAAGGCAAAGCCTGAGCCAAATCCTCAAAAACTTGATGAATTGGAGAAAGAAAAGCAACTTATAGATACCAAAAGAAAATTAGGAGATAAAGGTAGAGAGGGAATTGTATTTCCACCACGAAGAGAAGGGGAGAATACAAAATTTATAGTTGGAGTAAGAGAATAATCAAACAAACCAAAAAACAAACCAATGGGAGAAGAACAATTAAAAAAGAATTTAGAAGCAATATTCAGATATGCGAGAATACATAGTGTAAATCATAACGATTCAGAAGAAGAGTTGATTGCAATTATACAATGTAAAGAAGAAACAATGAAAAGATTGTTCCCTCAAAAAAAAGAATTAGAAGTGAAAGAGAAAAAGAGTAAATAGTTTTAGGGTAACATAAAAAAAGACCTAAATGGAATCTAAAGAGTATAAAGAGTTGAAAAATGAAATAGAGGACTTGAAACGATGTGTAAAAAGTCAAGAAGAAACTTTGAAAAAGATTCTAAACGCTATCGTTGGCGATAAAGAATTTGGTCAAGAAGGAATAGTTGAAATGGTGCGTAAACACGACAAATGGATTCAATCACAAAAATTTATGTGGGCGAAAATTTGGGGTGGAATCGCAGTAGGAACAACTTTGGGTACATTTTTAATAAAATTTTGGGATAAAATATTCTAATGGTTAATAGAGAAAAGCAATATGATAATTCCTTTACTTTAAGGTTTTCTAATTCTACGAATAGTCGTAGGAAAGTTATACTTTTTGAGCAAGGTAACGATACTGCTTTTAGTGTAAGAAAGGTTAATTCAGTAGATGAAAACGCTTCACAAGGAAATATAATTACTCCCCCTCTTATATGGAACTTTTATTCATCTCAACCTTTTGTTTATAGAGAAGGTGTCGGTGGTACAATAATATTTTCAATTACTGAACCAATAGATACAAGCAATTTATTTTCACAAGCAAATGGTAATTTAGTCTTAGAAGTTCAAAGTGGAAGCACGTTGAATGTTCCTATTTTAGAATCTGACAATATAAATCAAGTCAATGACAAAATAAATGCAGAAATAAGAGCCAATGGGGATTTAACTAATTTTCGTTCTCCAAGTGGTCAATTTACGGAAGTAAATGTTTTTTTTGATGTAAGTTACTTTGAAAGTTTTCCGTTACCTCAAAATGCAACAGGAACTGCATATAGGGGTGCTTGGGGGGTAAGTATTCAATATCCAACCGATATGCCTAATGGCACTTTATTGAGAACATTGAATTTTCCGAATAATGTAAATCCTGAATTTCAAGGTTTAGATTTATTGGCATCTCAACTAACCTCATCTGCCAATGGAGTAGTCGTTGATGATAGTGGCAGTAATGTAACTTATGACGAGATTTTGAGAAGTCAAAATGGTGCAGTTTATGACATAATTTCAATGTCTTTGGATATTGGCAGTACACCTACAAGTTTAGAAGCAAAAAGTCAAATGTTACAACCTTTGTGCTATGACAAAAGAGATGCTAATGGAGATTCGATAACTTATTGTCAAGTACCAACTATTGACCCGTATCAGTTTCAAAATTCATTTAGCGTAATTGATATGGCTTCCGATAGTGATAACTATGTTTTAGATGGTCAGACCGAGTTCGTATATGAATTAGAACCTCTATCTACTGCTTTACTTACATTCAATTACACAAAACTTACAAATTTAGTCGGAGATACCAAGATGGGTATTGCGACAATGAGAAAAGAGCAAGAAAAAATAAAAGAGTGGGATGCCAAAAGGCAAACAAAATCTACCAAAACTCTTTATGTAAAGCCAATAGCCAAAAATAAGAAATTAAAAAATTTTAGCAATTTCAGTAATGAAACTGAAACTAAAAACGAAAAAAATTCCATAAATACGAGGGCAATAGGAGTTCTTGTAGGTCTTGGATTTTTATTTTTTATTTATTCACTTAATCAAACCAACTAATTATGTTTTTTTTATTTATTTATCATTTACTAAACACTTTACCCTTAATTGTTATAGGTTCATTTCTTGCATTTTTGATTGTGAGAGGCGTAAAAAAGAGATTAACCAATTATGATTATTTGGAAACTGAAAAGCCATTTGAAAACATTGATGAAGAAATGGTAAAAACCTTTGATGAGAATAGAGTTGTTTTAAAAGGAACTCTAAAAAGACCAAGAGATTACAATGACATACAATCAATGACAAAATACAATAAAAATACATATAGGGATGAAAAAGGTCGCTATGCGAGTTTAAATAAAGACAAAACAAATGAATAAACTTGTAATGTCGGAGAATGAGCAGTTTTTTATGAACTTGTTTGTTACATTAATTGCGATTAGTGTAGTATGGAGTGCTTACGATAGATACAAAGAAGAAAAAAAGTAATATGGATAATACAAAGTTTGATATAAAGCACTTATTGACATTTGGGGGTGTAATTGCAGTCGCTATTGCATCTTCATATCTAATAAGAGGGTATTTAGACTTATTGCGTATAAAGGCTCTTAAAAAGGAATTGAAACAATATGACGATGACAACAAATGACAACGTATTAGAGGGAGATGTAGTTCCACCAAGTTCAGAAATGAGTGGAGAACAACCTCAACCTCAACCTCAACCAATGATGGAAGATGGGGGTAATATTGATAATGTCAATGGCGCATCCATTGATGGAGAACCACCGATGCAAGAATTTGAAGAAGGTGGTCAAGTTGATGATAATTTAGTAGTTGTTGATTGGGGAATGGTATTTACATTTTTTGGTAAGCAATGAAAAAAGGATATTGGTATATTATTGGTGGAGTAAGTGTTATTGGGGTGGCTACTGCACTTTATTTTTGGCGTAGAGGAAAGGGAAAAAGTAAAATTGAAAAGTAAAAATGGCTTGTAAAAGTAAGACATTGGGAAGATTAAAAATTGGTCGCATACTTGGTATGATGCGTTCCAAAAAATATGTCGTTTACAAAAGACCATTTGAATTGAACATAATTGGTGTTCGCAATGCAAATACCCAATATGATAAATTTGATGATACAATGTATGTCATTTGGAAGAATGATAAAAACAATTGGGAAGGTAAGGAATATAAAATTACAACTGACCCGTCATCAAAGTATTTATTGAGAGGTGGATATACAAGTGGCAAAGGTACTGCCATATTACCTAATGGTCAATATCTTGATAAGTGGACAATAAGAGGACACGGGAAAACAGGCTATACTGCTCTCGGTCAAAGAAGGGATGCAGATGGTAAAATTTGTGTTTATAGAGATTATAACAGAGATACCACATTAACTTTTAATGTAGAAGATAAAACTTGTGGAAATTATGGAATAAACATACATAGAGCAAAAAAGGGTGGTGCAGACGATGGCAAAGGAAATACTTTGAAAATAGGCGATTATTCGGCAGGATGTCAAGTCTTTCAAAATTATTATTGCTTTCAAGAATTTATGGAAATGGCTAAAAAGCAAAGAGATTTATATGGTAACTCTTTCTCCTACACTCTTTTCGATTTATCACTCCAAAGAAAATATTTTATAAAAAGAATGATTTATGGTAGTTTAATTTTAGGTGGCGCATCGCTTATAGGCTACGGAATATATAAAACAATGAAAAGGTAAAAGTTATGCAAAAAAGTACAAAAATAGCGATAGCAGTAGCATCAGTTTTGGCATTAGGAAGTGTCATATATTGGTTTGTTGCAAAACGTAAAGAAGTAAAAGAGGAAGGTGGAGTAGGTCTTTTTGGTAAAAAAGGAAAATTGTTTAAAATGGGGTATCTTATGGGAGATTATGTTCACGTTGCAACTGATGACCGAGCAAAAGCAAATGGAATTATTGTCGAAGGCAAACCCATAACCATCAAAGGAACTAATTTTGATGGCGATTATGTTGTAGGTAAAATTTGGAAAGATTCTAACGGAAATTTGGGTGCATTTACCACAAGTCCAAAGGCATTTGATAACATAAAAAATAAAGATAGGTCATTTGAAGGAAAAGGAAAAATAATCGTAAAGCAGTAAAAGATGAGTAAAGCAGTAAAAATAGCAGTAGCATCTACCATAATTGTAGGAATAGGAGTAGCCACTTTTTTTATAATAAGAGGATTAAGAAAAAGATTAGGATTGAAAAAAGGCGAAAAAATAAGGGATGCTATCAAAAATGAAGGTTCGAGTGGGAATACAACAACTACAACAACGACCACAACTACGCCAAGTAAACCGAAAGAGCCTGAATATAACCCAAGTGCAGATGCGCTTATGTTAAAAAAATCTATGGCAGGTGGTGGAACGGATGAAGATTTGTTTTGGAGAATTACAAATAAATTAACATCTGCTCAAAAGAATATGGTAAAAGGAAAATTTAATGCAACCTATGGGAATTTACAAGATTGGATTGAAGGAGATTTCTCTTGGAGTGCAGAGGATAGAGCCTTACGGGCTTGGGGTTATCCTGCGTAAAATAAAAAAATGGCAAAAGGTAAAATATCAACTAAAGGTAAAGTAGCAATAGTAGTAGCAATACTGCTTGTTGGTACTATGGCGTATTTTATTTACAAAAAGAGTAGAAAGGTAGAAAAGCCAAAAGCCAAAGAAAAAGAAGTTTTAAAAAAGGCATTTGATAATCTTACCTTTGAAATAAATAAAAGTGTAATTAAATCAAGCAGTTTTGATGCCTTGAATGACTTGGCGACATATTTAATTGAAACACAAAAGCCATTAAAGATAATTGGTCATACTGATAGCGTGGGTAGTGAAGCATCAAATTGGCAATTATCAACCAATAGAGCAAATGCAGTAAAAAAATACTTGCTTGACAAAGGTGTTATATCAAAAATAAGTGCATTAGGAAAAGGAGAAAAGCGACCTATTGCAACTAACGATACTGCCGAAGGAAGAAGTAAAAATAGAAGAGTTGAATTTATATTAGAGTAATGGCAAAGAATATAGGAATAATAGTAGAAGATAATCTTGGGAATCCTATTTACGGGGCAAAAACTTACATTGGTACAAAAGATGGTAGTTTTCTTTATGACCGAAGTAAAGGTCAAATTACTGATACTAATGGTAACGCAATTTTAAGCGTAGGAACAATGCCTTTAATACCTCAATACGTTTGGGTAAAAGAGCCAAATTTGAATTTCGAGGAAAAACAATTATATAGAAGTTCAAAGCAATCTCCATATAAATTTGAGATTCCTAAAGTTTCACAAACTTTTGATGAGGTAGTTATTGTTGCAAAAAAGCCACAACCAAAAGATAAACCAAAAGTAGAAACTAAAAAAGCATTTTTTGATTTACCTATGATTTTAATTTCTCTCGTAGGTGTTTCAATTATAGGATTTTTGATATACAAAAAACAAAAAGGATAATGAAAATAGACGAAGAAAAGAAAGCAAAAATGAAAAAAGCAATACTTATAGGTAGTATAGGTGGTGCTTTATTGATTGGTGGCATAATATTTTTTATTGTCAGAAAAAGAAAAAAATAAGATATGAAACAAAAAGTACAAAATAGATTGATAATGGTCGCTTATTTAGGCGTTGTACTCGCTTATGGAGTTTTGTTTTATGTCAAATATAAATCAAGTAAACAATCGTAAAAAATAGAAACTATGGCAAAGAAAATGAACGCTTTTATGAAAGCAAAAGAAAGTGCAAGAAAAAGTGGAAAAACATCTTTTAGTTACAACGGAAACACTTACGTTGGAAAAAAGACTAAAACAGGAATGATGGTGTATAAAAAGAAATAATGTTAGGTTCGACAACACAAATGGCTAATACCTCTCAAACCATAAAGGATATGGTTAAAGCCAATAAACAAATAAATACCGAAGAGGAAGATAGGTTAGAAGAGGAACAATTGAAAAAAGAAGCAGAAGCCAATAAACCCACTTATTTTAAACCTAACCCAAATAATTATTCATTTGAAGGTAGGAATTTAGGTGCTTCCATCGGAATAATTGCAAGTTTGGGTTATTCTTTTAAGACGAAAAGTGGATTTTTAAAAGGTTTAGGATATTGGTTATTGGGAAGCATAGTAGTAGGTGGACTTGGATATGGAGTGGGTACACTTATAAAAAAGAAATCAATTGAAAAAGATTCAAAATGACCGAAAAGCAAGATTACAATAACAGAGTTTGGAAACCTATTTTGATAGGTGGTATAATTCTTTTTATTTTATTCAAAATGAACAAATAATGGAAACAAGTCAAGGTTTTAGTAAATCCATATTCAAGGATAAAAATTATTGGATTGGAATTGGCGTAGGTATCGCTACAATTTTACTTTATCAAAAGTATTTAAAAAAGAAATAATGAAGTTTAATCATCCACAAGACACAAAAATGTTTTTACTCGGAGTTTTGGCTTCTATGAGTGCAGTAATAATTTGGGATGTAATAAAAAAGAAAAACAAAATATTTAACTATGTGGAACAAAAAGTATAGTAAATTCTTTGTTGTATTTTTGACAATACTGATGTTACATAGTTGTAAAACAAAAAAAGTGTCGTGTGATGCGTACACATTAAAAGAAATAGAAAATGAAGCAATATCTTAAAAATCCTTTCGTAATTATAGGTGGGTTAGGACTTATATACTTTTTATATAAAAAGAAAACCTCATCTCCAAAAATTAAAAAGACGACATCTGCTAAAAAGAAATTAGAGGTAAAAAGCAAGGATAAGCCATTAGAAGAGCAAAGCAATTTTGTTCAAGACAATGTAAAAGAAGTTGCTAAAGCACATAAAGTACCAACCTCATTAGTTGTTGATGTGGCAAAAATGGATATAAAAAAATTAGCAAGAAATATTTTAGTAAACCAAAGAATGTTAAATCGTCAAAAAATGAGCAATGACGAAAGAAATCATATTCTTGCTATGATTGATTATATGGAACACGAACTTGAAGCACGACAAAAATGATAAAGAATTTAAAAAATAAAATGAGTATTGCCCATTTACAAAGTGTAATGGAAAGCAAAGGATATGCCTTCTTTACACAAGGAAATTACAACGTAAACATAATAGGAGTACGAAACCCTAATTTAGTTGCCAATTCATTTGATGACACTATGCTATGTGCTTACAAAGTAGGTGGAATGTGGGAATTGAAAGAGTGGCAAATAACAACCGATGCAGGTCGTTATTGGCTAAAACATCCTATGAACGCTAAAGGATGCGCTTTGTTAGTGCCAAATCAATATCGTGGCGTATATAAACTTGACTTACATCTTGGGAAGTATCTCGCCCTTTGCCAAAGAAATGGAGAGGTTGAGGTTTATAGAGATGATAATAAAGACCAAATACTTGATTTTGATGATGTAACAAAAGAATGGGGGTACTTTGGTATCAATATACATCGTTCAAATCCACATACGGAAAGTACAATAGTTGAGAAGTGGTCGGCAGGTTGCCAAGTATTTAAAAAAATTGATGACTACAATGAGTTTTTAGAAATTTGTGGTCGTGCAAGAAAAGAGTGGGGTAACGCATTTACTTACACTTTACTAAAAGAGGAAGATTTAAAATTATAGATATGAAAGACTTAATAAAACCAATAGCGATTGGGGTAGCAATAAATTTAGTTTTGCCAAAAATAGTAAAACCTTTTGCAACACCTGAAGAAATTAAACCAAATAACCCAAAAGATTTGACCTTTAAAGGAAAGTTGGTTCACATAATGGTTCATCACGAACAATTGCCAATATCAAGTTCATTAGTAGTTGGTGCAGTCGTTGGATTGAGTGTATTTTTAAGTAAAAAAATAAAAATATAAGTTATGAAAGAACTCCTATTATTAATTGGTGGTGCTTATGTTGGGTGGTATTTAGCACTCAATAAAAGAAAAGAGGTAGAACAAGCACTTGCACAAGCAAAAAAAGAAGCAAAAGAGTTGGCTAAAGAAGTAGAAGAATTAGCAGACGACCTCAATGCAGAAATAAAAGAAAACAATAGACTTGCAGATTTAAGTGTTACCGAAGATGTTTCACGAGATAATAGAGGTAGGTTGTTAAACTCATTTATTGACGATTAAGATGATGGTACAAAAACAAAACAAAAGCAAAAAGTGGCACGAAAGAACCACTAAAGAAAAATTGGATATGGTTTTTGTAATTGTAGCAATTGTAGGCTTTAGTCTTGGTGCAATAGTAAACTATAAACTTTTAACGAAAAAAAAATAATATGAAAAATACCTTAATATTGGTGGCAGTAGGTTTGGGAATAGTTTATTTCTTAAACAAAAAGAAAAAGAATAAGAGTGTATCATCTAAAAATGCAACTCCTAAAGTAGTTGGTGGAAAAACTGACAACCAATTAAAAAATGAAACAACTCAAACTTGGATTTCTGCAAATGAACGTAGGGGTGGGGGTATGAACAATGAAGCAGTAGATGATTTGACAAAAAAATTCTTTGAAGGTATTAACGACCAAGAATCTCTTAAAATTTACAATAAACTTGGCTCTGAAAAAGCAGATGCTATTCTTCAA
>MDTD01044754.1_pt1 | contig 42308 bp, 39 predicted proteins | sample 811221 | NCBI WGS metagenome assembly MDTD01 (sample SAMN05326646, study PRJNA326480) | marine metagenome | isolation source: seawater | place: Pacific Ocean: South West | collected 2011
CATGGACCGCCGGGACAAGCCCGGCGGTGACGAGTGGGGTATGTGCGGCCCCGCTTCTTAAGGCTCGTCTCCTCATCGCGCGAACAGCCCCTGCGGGCGGACGGCCAGCACCAGCAGGATCAGCATGTAGCCGGCGACCAGCTGGGCGGAGGGGCCGAAATAGGTGCCGGCCAGGATCTGCACGATGCCCAGCAGCACGCCGCCGACCAGCGCGCCCATGATCGAGCCCAGCCCGCCGATGATCACCACGCCGAAGGCGATCAGCAGGAACTGCGGCCCGTCGAACGGCTGGAACGGCCGCGACATGCCGATCATCACCCCGGCGACCCCGGCGATGGCGAGCGAGATGCCGGTGGCGACCGCGTAGACCCTGTCGGTGACGATGCCCATCAGCGGCGCCACCTCAGCATCGTCGGAGGCCGCCCGGATCGCCCGGCCGGTATGGGTATGGCTGAGGAACAGGTGGACGAAGAGCAGGATCGCCACCGCCAGGCAGAAGAAGATCAGCCGCAGGGTGGAGACCGAGAGGTCCTGGCTCAGCCGGATCGCGGAATAGCTCAGCGAATTCTTGATCGAGGTGGTGTCCGACGAGAACACCCAGAGCAGGGCGTGCGACACCACGATCGAGGTGCCGAAGGTGACCAGGATCGGCGACATCAGGCCGAAATTGCTGGACATCCCCTTCTGCTCCATCGCCTGGACGGAGACCCGGTTAAGGAGGAAGCGCTGCAGGCCATAGCCTACGGCGAACATCACCGGCACCACCAGGATCAGGGTGTAGAAGGGCGAGATCGGCACCAGGCTGAGGATCACCGTGCCGACATAGGCGGCGAAGATCAGGAAGTCGCCATGGGCGAGGTTGACCAGCCGCATCACGCCGAAGGTCAGCGCCAGGCCGATCGAGATGACTGCGTAATAGCCGCCCAGCATGGTGCCGGACAGAAGCCCGTTGGCGATGTCGATGAAGGTCCAGTACCAGTCTTCCTCGGTCATGCGGCGCCCCCGACCCGACGCTTCCTCCAGCCCTGCCGTCGTCCTTGGGCCTGACCCAAGGACCGCGACGATACGGCGAAGCTGCGCAGCGTCTCTGTCCCGTCGCGGTCCTCGGCTCGGGGGCCGAGGACGACGGCAGGGGTGGGGTAAGTGGCCTCCGCCAGGATCTCCTCAGCCATGGCTCTTCCCTGGTTCGCTGCCGAAATAGGCCGCCGTCACCGCGTCCTCGCTGAGGTCGCGGGGATGCCCCTCCAGCACCAGGCTGCCTTCCAGCAGCACGCAGACATGGTCGGCGACGGCCAGTGCGCGGCGCATGTCCTGCTCGATCACGATGCAGGTCACGCCCTGGGCGTGGATCTGGTCGACCTTGGCATAGATGTCGTCCACCACCGCCGGCGCCAGGCCCAGCGACAGTTCGTCGAACAGCACCAGGCCCGGGGAGGACATCAGCGCGCGGCCGATCGCAACCATCTGCTGCTCGCCGCCCGACATCTGCGAGACCAGCTGCTGGCGGCGGTCCTTCAGCTTCGGAAACAGGTCGTAGATCTCCCCCAGCCGGTCCGTCGCGGTGGCACGGCAGCGCTTCAGGAAGGCGCCGGCCAGCAGATTGTCCTCCACCGTCATGCGGGCAAAGAGGCGCCGGCCCTCCGGCACCATGGCGACCCCGGCATCGACGATCTCCGCCGTCGACAGCAGGTCCAGGCGGCGCTGGCGGAACTCGATCTCGCCACGGATATGGGCGGCGGCGCCGCGGTTCATCATGCCGGTGATCGACTTCAGCAGGGTCGTCTTGCCGGCGCCGTTCGCACCGATGACGGACAGGATCTCCCCCGGATAGACCTCGAAGCCGATATCGTAGAGCGCGCGCAGCTCGCCGTAATAGGCCGACAGCCGCGACAGGGAGAGGACAGGGGACCGGTCGTCGCCTCCGCGGCCGGCCGCCGCCGTTCGGCTTTCAGGCGCCGAGATAGACACGCCGCACCTCCGGCAGGTTGATCACGTCGGCGGCCTTGCCGACCGCCAGCACCCGGCCGGAATGCAGCGCCAGCAGCCGGTCGGTGGCGGTCAGCATGGTCTTCATCACATGCTCGATCCAGACGATGGTGACCCCGGTCTTGCGGATCGACAGGACCAGGGCGATGAATTCGTTGACCTCCTGGTCGGTCAGGCCGGCGGCGACCTCGTCGATCAGCAGCAGCTTCGGCTTCATCGCCAGCGCGCGGGCCAGTTCGTGCCGCTTGCGCAGCAGCAGCGGCAGGCGGCCGGCCAGGGTGCCGGCTTCCCGCGACAGGCCGGTCAGCACCATCACCTGCTCCGACCATTGCGCGGCCGCCTCGTCGGCCATGCCGCCGCCGAACTCCGCCGCCACCTTCAGGTTCTCGAACACCGTCATGTGGGTGAAGGGGCGCGGCACCTGGTAGGTGCGGGCCAGGCCGGCGCGGGCGCGCGCCTCCGCCGGCAGGGCGGTGATGTCCTGGCCGCGGAACTCGATGCGGCCGGCGCTGGGCGGCACGTTGCCGGCCAGCAGGCTGAACAGGGTGGTCTTGCCGGCGCCGTTCGGACCGATGATGCCCAGGATCTCGTTCTCGTGGACGTCGAAGCTGACATCGTCGGTGACCTTCAGCGCGCCGAAGGACTTGGCCAGGCCGCGGACGGCAAGGGTGGTGCGCATCGCCGGGCCCCTAATGCGCCAGGGCCGCGCGGCGGCGCGGTGCCGGGGGCAGGCCGGCCAGGTTCCGCAGGGCGGCGCAGAGCGTGCTGTCGGGCGCCTCCATGCCGTACAGCGCGGCGAAATGGTTGGCGTCGGGCAGGGTCAGCGCCTGGCCCTGGTTGCCGGCCAGCCGCCAGGCCTCCAGGAAGTCGGCGGACTGCCGGCGGAACTCGTCGGGCTCCGCTTCGCCCCAGGCGATCGTCACCGGGATATCGGTTCGCGCGGGCGCCAGGGCCGGCGAATTGCGCATCACCTGGTCCCAGCTGAGCTGCAGCGCCGGCTGCACGAAGGAAAAGGGCAGGGGCCGCAGGTCGTAGAGGCCGGAGACCAGCAGCGCGCCGCGCGCGATCTCCGCCGGCAGGCCGTAATCGCCGGGCCAGTCGGCGGCCAGGCACATCGCCGCCAGATGGGCGCCGGCGGAATGGCCGGCCAGCACGATCCGGCGTGGATCGCCGCCATGGGCCTCGATGTTGCGGAAGGTCCAGGCCAGGGCGGCGCGGGCCTGGCGCACGATCTCGTCGATCGTCACCGCCGGGCAGAGCGCGTAGTTGACGTTGACCAGGCAGAAGCCGTCGGCGACCGGCCCCAGGGCCACGCAGGAGAAGTCCTTGGCCGACAGCATGCGCCAGTAGCCCCCGTGCAGGAACAGCACCACCGGCGCCCCCTTTTCCGCCGCCGGGAAGATGTCGAGATATTCCGCCAGGGTGGGGCCGTAGGGGATGTCGGCGCGGTGCTTCAGGCGGTGGCGCGCCAGCGCGCTCTGGTCGCCGAAATGGCGGGCATGCGCCATGAAGTCCGGCACCGAGGCCTCGACATCGTAGGCGCGGTCGATCTCCTCCTGGCTGGCGAACTGGCGGTAGAGCGGTTTCATTGCTTTTTCGGCTGGGGCAGATGCGGTTCCGGCCGCGGCCGGGCAGGGGAGCCCGGGCCGCGGCCGGTCGCTTTGCAGGGACGGACGTCAGTTCTGGTAGACGCGCATCTCGTTGGTCTTCTCCACGGAGGGATAGACCTCGTTATAGACATTGTCCTTCACCCAGCGGCCGGTCGCCTCGTCGATCCGCCACTGCGCGCCGCCCAGCGGCTGTACGGAGTAGTTCTGGTCGTTGAACTTCACCTGGCCGGCGATGGTGTTCAGGTCGGTCTCCGCCAGGGCCTTCACGATCGCCTCCTTGTCGGTGGAGCCGGCGCGCTGCAGCGCGTCGATCAGCACGTCGTAGGAGGCATCCTCGTAGCCGCCGGTCGGCGTGTAGTAGAGCGGCTTGTTCTCCGCCTCGTACTTGTCGGCGAACTCCTGGCCGGTCCAGCCGCCGAACTGCGACTTGCCGGGATAGGCCGGCGACCAGAAGTTCACGCTCAACACGTCGATGCCGGGTTCGCCGATCGCCTGCATGGCGTCGGGATAGCCAGTCGCCTTGTCGATGACATACATCTTCGGCTTGTAGCCGGCCTGGGCGGCCTGCTGCAGGTAGTTCTGCAGGTCCGGCGGCGCCAGCACGCCGGTCACCACCTCGACCCGGCCGCGCTTGAACTGGTTGATGATGGCGGAGAAGTCGGGCAGGCCCTGCTCGAAGCGGCCGGGATCGACCGGCTCCCAGCCCTCGGCCTTGAAGGCCGGATCGAACAGCGAGGCGAAGACCACGCCGTCCGGATCGTTCGGATAGAGATAGCCGATCTTGCCGTTGAAGCCGCCGGGCAGCGCCTTGATCATGCCCAGGTGGTTCTTCACCAGGTCCGGCACGCCGAAGAAGAAGTGGTAGGTATAGTCGAAGTCCTTCGGCTTGCCGTCCGGCCCGAACAGCCAAGCCTCCACCGGCGTGTTGGCGGTGATGCAGGGGATCTTGTAGCGCTCGCACAGGTCGGACGGCGCGTTGGTGGAATCCGGCGTGCCCTGGGCCATCAGCACGTCGACCTTGTCGTCCAGGATCGCCTTGGTCGCCGCCTCGGCGGAGCCGGCCACCGTCGACTTGGAATCGTAGATCGTGAAGTCGAGGGTGCAGGTCTTGTCGCCGACCTTGATGCCGCCCATCTCCTCGACGACCTTCATCTTGTTCTCGTCCACCCAGGGCGTCATCTTGCCGACGGAGGCGAGCGCGCCGGTGATCGGCACGACCCGGCCGACCTTGATGACGCATTCGTCCTGGGCTTCCGCCTGCTGGGGCGACCAGGCGGCCAGCGCCAGCACGGCGCCGCCTGCCAGGGTCAGAATGGATCTCCGCATCATGTCAGTCTCCCTCTCCTCGCTGCTCACCGGGCACTGACCCGGCCGATGCCTAAAGCCTGAATTCCACCGCCGCCGCGCCGGCGCCGTAGGTGGGCCCGTAGCCGTGGGTGCGGGCGCCGAAGAAGCGGCCGTCCAGCGCCCCCAGGATCCAGGCGAGATGCTTCATCCCCATATCGGGCGACGCCGTCTCGTTATATTCGGGCAGGAAGGCGCGGATGCCGGCCACGTCGGCGCGCTCGATCAGGTCGAGCAGGCGGCGGTTCGCCTTGTCGTCGGAATCGCGGCTGATCCGGTCGTCGCGGATCTCCACAGGCTCCCGGAACATCGCCCCCGACAGGCCGCCGACGCCGATCACGGCGACCTTGCGGTTCTGCTGGTCGGCCACCCGTGCCGCCAGGGCGCCCAGTTTCCAGGTGGTGTCCCAGTCGTGATAGAGGTTGTTGGACGCCAGCAGCAGCGCGAACTTTCCGTCCGGGTTCAGGAAGGCGTCGGCGGCGATCGTGCCGCTGTCGATCGGGAAGGCATCGTAGTTCACCGCCTTCGACTGCACGCCGATCCGCGCGCTCTCCGCCACGCAGCCATAGGCCAGCTCGGTATCGATGCGCATGTCGAAGCGCATCTCGCCATATTCGTGCCAGTTCTCGTCGACATGCAGGCCGGAGACATGCGGCCGGGTCTGCCAGAGCTGGTCCAGCACCGCCATCCACTGGGTGGAATAGATCATCAGGGTGTCGGGCCGCGTCGCGGCGATGGCCCGCCCGACACGCTGGCAGGCGGTGGCGATGCGGCCCCAGGGCAGGTTCTCCGGCTTCAGCAGCGGCAGCGGCGAGCCGGGGACCAGGGCGGCGGCAATGACGGTCATCGGGGAATGCCCGCAGGAGGATGCGGAACCGCCATCCTCACGCCGCGGCCAGGGAGCGGCCGGCGCCGGCGGTGGAGGTCAGCCCGTGCGCCTTCAGGTTCCATTCCATCACGGCATTGCCGGTGCCGATCACGGTGCCGTAACCGTGCAGTTCGCCCGGAATTTCCGGATAGCCCATGGCGGCGAACATCCAGGTGAAGGCGCCGGACTTCACCTCCGCGAAGCTCTCCTCGATGAATTGCGGCAGCAGCTCGAAGACCTCCCTGGTGCGGCCCTTTCGCAGCAGGTCGATGATCCGCATGTCCCACTTGTAGCCCTCGTAGTTCTGCGGATGCTCCTTCGACATGTCCTCCGGGATCGCCGGTTCCTCATGGAAATGCAGATGGCAGAGGGTGTTGGAGGCGAGCAGGACCGCCCGCCGGCCTGTCTTCTCGATCGCCGCGCGGGTCGCCTTGCCCAGCACGTCCATCTCGCCCAGCCCCTCCTTGGTGTTCAGGTAGTAGGGCGAGTTGTTGGCGGAGATGCCGACGATCGGGATGTCCCATTGCGGGCGGATCATGTGCAGGGTGGTGATGGTGCCGTAGTCGACGCGGAAATTCGGGTTGCGCATCATCTTCGCCACCAAACCGCGCTCCGCCGCCTCGGCGCAGGCGGCCTCCGCCAGTTCCACGTCGACGTTCAGCTCGAAGCTGTAGCGGAACAGGTTGGGGAAGATCGGGTCGACCGACTTGCCGGACAGGTGACGCACGCCGAGGAAGTGGTGGCCCACCTGGGTGATCCAGTGCGGCGAATGGACCAGCAGCACGTCGGGCTTCAGCGCATCCAGGCTGGCGCGGGCGCGCTCATAGGCCCAGCGCAGCGGTTCCCAGCCGCCTTCGGAGCGGGGCTCGTTCTGCGGCGGGTTCTCGCCATAGACCAGATGCGGCGGATGCGGCGCCAGGAAGCCGGCCAGGATCTCGCCGTTCGCCATGATCGTCACTCCTTCGCCAGAACCGTCCTCGGCCGTGCCGCCGGCCGCCGGCAACTCAGCGCGGCTTGAACGCCACGCCCTTGATCTCGATCAGCAGGTGCGGATGGGGCAGCTGATGCACCGCCACCGTGGTCCGCGCCGGCCCGTCATAGTCGAAATACTCGCCATAGGCGGCGTTGTAGCCGCCGAAATCGTTCATGTTCACCAGGAAGGCGGACAGTTCGACCAGGTCGGAGAGGTCCGCGCCCTCGCTGGCCAGGATGTCGCGGATATTCTCGATCACCGCGCGGGTCTGTACGGCGATGTCGAGCCGGGTGGTGCCCATCTCGTCGACCTCGGCACCGGCGATCGTGTTGTCGGGGCGCCGGGCCGAGGTGCCGGACACGTACAGCCAGTCGCCGACCCGCTTCACATGCGGGTAGCGCCCGCGCGGCCGCGCCTTGCCCTCGACCAGTCCGGCGTTCTTCTTCTCAGCCATCGTTCGCAGCCCCCCTGCTATCGATCTAGTCCGGCCGATGGAAAGTGAAGTCGATCATCACGCTGACCCCGAGCGGCAGGCCGGTGACCCCGGCAGCCGTGCGTGCCGGCGGCGTCACCGGTGCCGCGAAGACGGCCTCCCAGGCGGCGTTGATCGCGGGGAAGTCCGCGAAGCGGGTGGTCAGCACGGTCGCCCGCACGCAATGGTCAAGGTCGAGACCCAGTTCCGGCAGGGCGCCGGTCAGGTTGGCCAGGATCTGCGCGGTCTCCGCGCCCGGATCGTCGCGCAGCGCCTCTCCCGTCGCGGGATCGATCGCCACCATGCCGGCAAAGAACCAGAACGGACCGGAACGGATGCACGGGCTGTAGCGGAACTTTGGCGCCGGAAGGGTCGACGCCGTGAGACTCTGCCGCATGCCCAGTTCACTCCCACCCGGTCTGCAACCACTGAAACGACCGACGGACGCCCGAAGACCGCGTCGGCGGGGTGCGGACCTGCACCCGGCAGAACCGCGGATCGTCAAACAACGCGGCCTGCGTGTTGATACGATGATAACCGCCCTATAGCTTGTCAACGCAGTGGTTGACGATGCGGGGGCGATCAGCGTGCCGGGTGCGGTTGCGCAGAGGCAGTGGGACAGCGGGTCGGCCGGGCGCCGGGCCGGCGGTCCGCCGCCGCTAGCGCCCGAAGCCGCTCTCGGACCCGTTTCCGGAACTGCCGATCGGCCGCGGGGCCGGCCCGTAGGTGCGGAAGTCCGGCCCGTCGCCGGCGCCCTGTATCCGCGTCGGCTTCGGTGCCGTCGGCCTTTCGCCCTCGATCATGCGGCGGATCGCCTGCATCAGGCGGGAGCCGGGATCCTCCAGGCCGTGGATCGCCGTGAAATGGTCGCAGCCGGGCTGCTCGAGCCGGTCGGCCTTGTGCCCGGCGGCCTGCCAGGCGGCCGCGAAGACGTCCGACTGCCGGTGGAATTCGCGGCTCTCGTCGCCGCCCAGGGTGATCAGCAGGGGCGGGCAGCCGGCCTGCGGATTGGCATCGCGGCCGGGGATCCAGCGCAGCGGGCTCTGCCGCAGCACCGTCTCGTGGCTCAGCAGCAGTTTCGGCGCCAGCCAGGAATAGGCCAGCGGCTCCAGGTCGAACAGGCCGCTGATCGGGATGCCGCCCTTGATCAGGTCGGGCGGCAGGTCGTAGGCGCCCGCCCAGTCGGTCAGCGCCAGCATGCCGACCTGCTGGCCGCCGGCGGAATGGCCGGCGACGAAGATCCGCTCCCGGTCGATATTCAGTTCCGCCGCGTGGTGCCAGAGCCAGGCCAGCGCCGCGCGGCTCTGGCGGGTGATCTCGTCGATCGTCACCGCCGGGCAGAGCGCGTAGTTGGTGACCGCGACGGAGATCCCGGCCGCCACCGGGCCGCGCGCCACCAGGGAGAATTCCCGCGCCGACAGGATCCGCCAGTAGCCGCCATGGACGAACACCAGGAGCGGCCGCGGACCGCTGCCGGCACGTGCCGCGGCGGGAAAGAAGTCCAGATATTCCTCCACCGTCGGACCGAACCGCAGGCCCAGCCGCGCCTCCAGGTCGCGCCGCGCCGCGGCGCTGCCGTCGACGAAATGGGACGCCACGGGACCGAAATCGGCGACCATCGCCTCGACGTCGTACTGGGCGTCGATCTCTTCCTGCGTGGCGAACTGGCGGTAGAGACGGGTCATCGGGGTCCGGCGCGGTGGATCTCGGCATGGGGAAGGCGGGCGCTGGCACCCCCGGTGCCAGGACGTCGGGCAGAGTAGGAGCCAAGTTCCAGGATGCAAAGTCTCGGGATCGTCGTGATCGCGATCATCGTCGTCATCGTCTTGATCGCCATCCTCTGGTTCATCTTCGCGAAGCTGTACCAGCGCTCCTCCACGGAGATCTCCTTCGTCCGCACCGGCCTGATGGGCCAGAAGGTGGTGATCTCCGGCGGCGCCTTCGTCGTGCCCGTGCTGCATGACCTGATCCGCGTGAACATGAACGCGGTGCGGCTGGGGGTGAAGCGCGAGAACGAGCGTGCGCTGATCACCAAGGACCGCATGCGCGCCGATGTGGAGGCGGACTTCTATGTCCGCGTGACGCCGGAGCGCGAGGCGGTGGCGCTCGCCGCCCAGACCCTGGGCGCGCGCACCATGTCCGCCGATGGCCTGAAGGAGCTGATCGAGGGCAAGTTCATCGACGCGCTGCGCGCCGTCGCCGCCGAGATGAGCATGGAGGAGCTGCACGAGAAGCGGCAGGAATTCGGCCGCCGGGTGCGCGGCATCGTGGCGGAGAGCCTGGCCAAGAACGGGCTCGACCTGGACAGCGTCTCGGTCACCCGCCTGGACCAGACCGACCGGCAGTACTTCAATCCCAACAACGCCTTCGACGCGGAAGGCCTGACCCGGCTGACCTCCGAGATCGAGGCGCGCCGGAAGACGCGCAACGAGATCGAGCAGGACAGCCAGGTCGCCGTGCAGCTGAAGAACCTGCAGGCCGAGCAGCGCATGCTGGAGATCGCCCGCGACGAGGAATATGCCCGCCTGGCGCAGGAGCGGGAGATCGCCACCCGGCGCGCCGAACAGCAGATGCAGATCGCGCAGGAGAACGCGACCCGCAAGCGCGAGGCGGAGGAGCACGACATCCAGGCGCGGCAGGCGGTCGACCGTGCGCGCATCGCCTCCGACGCGGCGCTGAGCGAGGAGCGCATCGCCCGCGAGCGCCAGGTGAAGGAGCAGGAGATCGCCCGCACCCGCGCCCTGGAGATCGCCGAGATCGACAAGCGCCGCGCGCTCGAGATCGCGGAGCAGGAGCGCGAGATCGCCATCGCCGAAATGACGATGAAGCAGTCTGCCGCGCTGGCGGAGGCGGAGCGGTCGCGGGCCACCGCCGCCCGCGCGGAGGAGGAGGTGATCACCGCCCGCGACGTGGAGCGGGCGGAACGCCGCAAGGCGGTCGACCTGGTCGCCGCCAGGGCGGAGGCGGAGAAGGGCGCCATCGCCGCCCTCGGCGCAGCGGAGACCGAGCGCAAGGCCGCCGAGCAGCGGGCGGAAGCCACCAAGACCCTGGCCGAGGCGGAACGGGTCGCCGAGGACCTGCGCGCCGCCGCGGCGAAGCTGCGCTATGCGGTGGATGCGGAGGGCCGCGAGGCGCTGAACGAGGCCGACAACGTGATGTCGGCGGAGGCCCGGGCTATGCGGGTGAAGCTGGCGGTGATCGAGCGGCTGGAGGCGCTGGTGCGCGAAAGCGTGAAACCGCTGGAACGCATCGACGGCATCAAGATCGTGCAGGTGGACGGGCTGGGCGGCGGCTATGGCGCCGCCGCCGGCGGGGGCGCCGGGAGCAATGGCGGCCAGGGCCCGCTGCACACCAACCTGTCCGACCAGGTGATCAATTCCGCGCTGCGCTACCGGGCGCAGGCGCCGATCATCGACTCGCTGCTGCGCGAGGTCGGGCTCAACGCCGGCGACCTTGGCAACATCTCCGCCCAGATGCCGGGCATCGTGCTGGAGGAGGACTGACCGTGGCACGGCACGCCGCCATCGCGCTGCCCCCCGGCCGCCGCCGCGCCGCCGACTGACCCGGGGCGGGGATGCGGACCGTGCCGGCCTCCCTCCGCTTGCCCCTGCAGCTTTCGGTCTTTGCCGCCGCCTATTACCTCGGCGCGATGGCCTATATCGCGCTCTATTGGCGGACCGGCGACCTGCCGCCGATCTGGCCGCCGGCCGGCCTGTACCTGGCGGTCCTGCTGCTGGCGCCGCCGGGGCGCTGGCCCTGGTGGATCGCCGCGGCGGCGCCGGCCGGCCTGGCCGCCTTCCTGATCGGCGGCTACGGCCTGCCGACCGCGATCGGCATGTTCGTCGCGGACACACTGGCTGCCGTCATCGGCGCCTGGCTGGTGCAATTGGCCTGCGGCCGGCCGTTCCGCATCGACGGGCTGCGCGCCTTCGCCGTACTGATCGGCGCGGGCGCGATCTTCGCGCCAATGCCCAGCGCCCTGGTCGGCGCGCTGGTCCTGGCCGTCGGCGAAGGGCTGCCGTTCCAGGCCAGCGTCGCGAACTGGTGGTCCGGCGACTTCACCGCCGTCGTCCTGGTCAGCCCGCTGATCGTCCTCTGGGCGTCGAGCGACGGGTTCTGGCCGAAGGGCTGGCGCCCGGCGGAGATGGGCGCCGCCCGCACGGCGGAGCTGCTGGCGCTGCTTCTCGCGACCCTTGCCGTGCCGGCGGTGATCCTGGCCTGGCTGGACTGGTCGTTCAGCTTCCTTGCCATGCCGGTGCTGCTGTGGGCGGCGATCCGCTTCGGTCCGCTCGAGGCGGCATTGTGCAACCTGCTGCTTGCCGCCGTGGCCATCGAGCAGACGATGACCGGCCTTGGGGTCGGTGCGGTGGATCCCGGCGCGGTGGCGGAGCGGCTGCACTACCTGCAGGTCTTCCTGGCGTTCATGGCGATCGGCGCCTCGCTGACCGTCGCCCTGGCGCTGCGGGACTGGCGGACGGCAAACCGCGCCCGCGCGCTGGGCGAGGCGCGCTGGACCGCGATGCTCGACCATGCGCCGCTGGCGATCGCCGTGCTGGATACCGATGGCCGGGTGGTCTCCACCAACAGGCGCTATATGGACTGGTACCGCCCTGGCGGCGAAGCCGTGATCGGCACGACGGCGGCGGACTATTTCCCGGCCGAGGTGGCCGAGCGGATCGCCCGGAACCTGCAGCGGGTGGTGCGGGACCGCGAGCCTTTCGCCAGCGAACACGACCTGCCGCAGCCGGATGGCGGGTCGCGCCGGATCGAGGTGCTGCGCTTCCCGATCGCCGACGATGCCGGCCAGGTGGTGGCGATCGGCGTCTTCGTCACCGACGTGACCGCGACCCGGCACGCCCAGGAGCAGCTGGTCCAGGCGCAGAAGATGGAAGCGGTCGGCCAGCTGACCGGCGGCGTCGCCCATGACTTCAACAACCTGCTGGCGGTGATCATCGGCAATCTGGAACTGGTGCAGGAACAGCTGCCGCCGGACGGCGCCATGGCGCGCCACGTCGCCGCCGCGTTCCGCGCGGCGGAGCGTGGCGAGGCCCTGACCCGCAGCCTGCTGGCCTTTTCGCGCCGCCAGGCGCTGCGACCGCAGCTCGTCGACCTGAACGAGGTGGTGCGCGGCATGCTGCCGCTGCTCAGCCGCACCCTGGGCCGGCAGGTGGAGATCGAGATGGTGACCGCCGCCGGGCTGTGGCGCAGCGAGGTCGATCCCGCGCAGGTCGAGAGTGCGCTGCTGAACCTGGCGATCAATGCCCGCGACGCGATGCCGGACGGCGGCAAGCTGACCATCGAGACCGCCAATGTCCGGCTGGACCCGGGCTATGCCGGCAGCCTGGCGGAGGCGGTAGCACCTGGCCAATACGCGATGATCGCGGTCTCCGACAGCGGCGAGGGCATGCCGGAGGAGGTGCGGGCCCGCGTCTTCGAGCCCTTCTTCACCACCAAGGAGGCGGGGCGGGGCACCGGCCTGGGCATGTCGATGGTGCAGGGATTCGTGCGGCAGTCCGGCGGCCATGTGGCGATCTACAGCGAGCCGGGCCATGGCACCACGGTGAAGATCTACCTGCCGCGCAGCCATCGGCCGGAGCCGGGGGGCGTGCCGCCGCCGGACGTGCCGCCGGCTGCAGCGCTGCGCGATGTACAGCCGACCGGGCGGCATGTGCTGGTGGTCGAGGACGATCCCGACGTGCGCCACCTGGCGGTGGATATCCTGGAGGCGGACGGCCACCGGGTCACTGCGGTCGGCGATGGCGCCGCGGCCCTTGCCCTTGCCGCAGCCGAGCCGCGGATCGACCTGCTGCTGAGCGACGTCATCCTGGAGGGCGGCATGAGCGGGCCGGAGGTCGCCGCCGCCCTGCAGGCGGAGCGGCCGGACCTGAAAGTCCTCTACATGTCGGGCTATACCGCCAACGGCGTGGTCCATCACGGCCGCCTCGACCCCGGGGTCGAACTGATCGAGAAGCCGTTCCGGCGAGAACAGCTGCGCCGCTTCGTGCGCGAGGCGCTGGCCGGCGAGGCTGCCGGGGCTCAGGATCCGCCGCGCTAAGCCTGCGGGCTAGACCTCCGGGGCGCCGTGGCGGCGGGTCGCCGCCGTCGCGGCCAGCACCATCAGCAGCAGCGCCAGGGTGCTGGCGGCGGCACGCAGGTGGTTCCAGAACAGCCAGGGCCCGGCATAGTCGCGCCACACCTGCCCCGGGTCGGCCAGCGCGGCGGCATCCACCGCCGCCAGCGCCTGGTTCATCGGCACGTTGACCGCCACCGTCATCGCGAAGGCGGCGAAATAGGCGATCACCGCGCCGGACGACAGGATCCCCGCGGCCTGCAATCTCCAGGGCCGGAAGGCGAGGCAGGCCAGGGCGGTCACCGGCAGGGCGCCGAAGAAGGACAGCGCGAAGAGCGGATTGCGCACCGCGCGGTTGATCCCCTGCATCGCCTCGATGGCGGCGACCGGCGGGGCATCGTCCAGCCCCCACATGACGCTGCAGGAATAGGCGTAGAAGAAGCCGGCTGCGAGCGCGAGCAGGACGATCGACAGCAGCTGCAGGAGCCGGGCGAGGGCCGTCATGTCTGGTTTCTCCGCGGGGGCCGGGGCGGCAGGCATGCGCCACGGCGCCGACCCTGTCAACGCGGCGCCGGACCTGCGCGGTGGCCGCCGGGACGGGCACCAAAACGTCCCGATGCCGTCATCGACGGGCCATTTTTCGCGGCGATGGTCCGCAGCGTCCGGGACGGATGCAGCGCGGCTGCGGTGCCGCCCCGGGCCCGGCAAGGCCGCAGCGGAACAGGAGGTGCAGATGAGCAATCCGGATCACGACGCAAAGGCATCGGCCGGCGGCGCCGGCATCGATCGCCGCGCCCTGCTGGCGGGGAGCTTCGCGCTCGGCGCCGCCCTGTTCCTGGGCGGCATGCCGGGCGCGCAGGCGGCCCGGCTGGCGGCGCTGACGGGCGGCAATGTCGACATGCCCGCCTTCCTCGCCCTGTCGCAGCGCCTGACCGGTCATGACGGGCTGGACGAGGATCATGGCACGGCATTGCTGGAGGCCCTGCATGCGGCCGGTCACGGCGATGCCCTGGTGGCGCTTCATGACGCGGTGCGCAGGGCCGGCCCGGCGCCGGAGGCGATCGCCGCCGCCGCCGCTGCGGAGGCGCCGGCCGCCCGCGCGCTTCTTCGCGGCTGGTATGTCGGCCTGGTGGCGATGCCCGACGGCACCGACCGGCTGGTCGGCTACGACACCGCGCTGATGGCGGCGGTCACCGCCGACTTCATCCCGCTGCGCTCGTTCTGCGGCGGTGCGCCGCATTTCTGGGCGGAGCCGCCGGAACTCGACGACCTGCCGCTGTAGCCGCGGGCGAACCCATCCCTGCAGGGGGAGACGAGATCATGACCGACATGACAACCGATATCCTGATCGTCGGCTCCGGTGTTGCCGGCAGCCTGATCGCCTGGCGCCTGGCGAAGGCCGGGCGGAAGGTGACGATCCTGGAGGCCGGCCCGCGTCTGGACCGCTACGACCTGGTGGAGCGCTACCAGCAGGCCGTCGACAAGGACGACTACATGGCGCCCTACCCGGGCAGCGCGCATGCGCCGGAAGCGGGCGGCAGCTCCGACTATATCATCGAGAAGGGCCCCGACCCTTACGGCACCCAGTATATCCGCGGCGTCGGCGGCACCACCTGGCACTGGGCGGCGGCGACATGGCGGCTGCTGCCCTCGGACTTCCGCCTGCGCTCCACCCACGGCGTCGGCCGCGACTGGGCGATCTCCTACGACGATCTGGAGCCCTGGTACCAGCGCGCGGAACTGGCGATGGGCGTGGCCGGGCCGGACCCGGCAGCGGAGGATCTGGGCTCACCGCGCTCGGCACCCTATCCGCAGAAGGCGCTGCCGCTGAGCTACATGGACCGGCAGTTTGCCGACCGGCTGAACAGCAACGGCTTCCACGTGGTGACCGAGCCGGTGGCCCGCAACTACGACACCTTCGACGACCGCCCGCCCTGCTGCGGCAACAACAACTGCATGCCGATCTGCCCGATCGGCGCGCAATACGCGGCGGAAGTGCATGTCGACAAGGCCGAGGCGGCGGGCGCGCAGCTGGTGGCGGACGCGGTGGTCCATGAGGTGCTGACCGATGCCGACGGCCGCCGGGTCACCGGCGTGCGCTACAAGACGCCGGACGGCAGCAGCCACAAAGTCACCGCCGATATCGTCGTGCTGGCCGCGCACGGCATCGAGACGCCGAAGCTGATGCTGCTCTCCGTCTCCGAGCGGCTGCCGCGGGGCCTGGCGAACCGCTCCGGCATGGTCGGGCGCAACCTGATGGACCATCCGGCGATCGCCGTCTCCTTCCTGTGGGACCGGCCGGTCTTTCCCGGTCGCGGCCCGCAGGAGATGACCTCGGTGGTCAACTTCCGCGACGGCGGTTTCCGCGCCCGCCAGGCGGCAAAGAAGATCCACCTGGGGAACGTTGCCGACTATCAGGGGGTTACCGAGGCGCTGATCGCCGATGGCCGCATGGGACCGGCGCTCGACCGCGAGATCCGCGACCGGGTGGCCCGGAAGGTCAGCATCTCCTGTTTCCACGAACAGCTGCCCGACCCGGCGAACCGGATCCTGCCCAGCGCCGCCCATCGCGACGCGATCGGCATTCCGCGGCCGGAGATCCACTACAGGATAGAGGATTATGTCCGTGAAAGCGCCCGCCACACCCGCGACACCTACGACCGCATCGCCCGGCTCCTCGGCGGTACCGAGATCCGCCACGGCGACGGCTTCACCGGCAGTTCGCATATCATGGGGACCTGCATCATGGGGGCGGATCCGCGCGACTCCGTGGTCGATGCCGCGTGCCGGAGCCACGATCATCCGAACCTGTTCATCGCAGGATCGGCGGTCTTTCCCTCCTCGGCCTGCGTCAACCCGACCCTGACGATCGCCGCACTGGCCCTGCGCACCGCCGACACGATCGCCCGGCAGCAGGGCTGAGCCGGTGGCGGGCCGGCGGCAGCGGCGGTTTCCGATGGTGCGGCCCGGGCGTATCATGGCGCCAGGAGGGCGCCATGCGTACCGGTCCGACCGCGACACCTGTCCTGACACTGCTGCTGGCCGCCGCCACGGCGGGCCAGGCCCTGGCCTGCGGGCCTCGGGCGGAGGTGCTGTTCACGGAAGGCGCCCCCGACAGCTTCGAGATCGTCAACCGCAGCCCGCCCGGCTGGGAGATCGAGAGCCTGCAGATCGACCTGCGCGGCGCGGCCGGCGGCCTCTACTTCGACCCGACGGCGGGCGGCGCCGGCGCCAGCATGCCGGACCCGCTGCGCCCCCTGGGAAGTCTCGACGGGGGAAGCCCGGACGGAGGCACGGTGCGCCTGGTGGGCGCCAGCCCGGTCGCGGATGGCGATACCGCGTTGCTGCTGGCGTTCGAGGGTTTCGCCGCCGGCGCGCGCTATGTCCTGACCATCGACCTGGACAATCTGGGCGGCGGCTATTCGGATGCCGTGATCGAACCTGGGGAATTCGCCGGCGCGACCCTGTTCGCCCGCTTCACCGCCGGTCCCCACCTGGCGGAGGGCGAAGGCCTGTTCGACGGCGCCGGCCGGGCGGAGACCCTCGACAACAGCGCCTGCTCCTGAGCCTGCCCCGGGCTGGCCAGCCGGTCGCGGGCATGCTGCAATCCCGCTGCAAGCGAAGGGAGGAAAAGCCATGACCGAACGTGTCTGGAAGGTCTATCTGTCGGGCGAGATCCATTCCGACTGGCGGGAACGGATCGCCGACGGGGTGGCCGCCGCAGGCCTGCCGGTGCAGCTCGACGCGCCGGTCACCGAACATGCGGATTCCGACGATTGCGGCGTTGCGATCTTCGGCGCGGAGCCGGACAAGTTCTGGCACGACCGCAAGGGCGCGCAGCTCAATGCCATCCGCACCCGCCGGCTGATCGAGGATGCCGACCTGGTCGTTGTCCGCTTCGGCGAGAAGTACAAACAGTGGAACGCTGCCTTCGACGCCGGTTTCGCCGCGGCGCTGGGCAAGCCGCTGGTGATCCTTCATCCGCCGGAGCACGACCATGCCCTGAAGGAGGTCGATGCCGCCGCCAATGCCGTGGCCCGCGACCCGGAACAGGTGGTGCAGGCCCTGGCCTATGTGATCCGCGGCGAGATGCCGGGCCGTGCCGCCGGCCGCCTCGCCGCCGTGCCGAACTGAGGGACGAAAGATGGCCGAGAGCCTCGCTGCCGGCGCCCCCGCATCCGCAAGGTCATCGTCAGCGCTGCCGCATGCCTATACGGCGGCGCTGGCCCTGCTGTCGCTGGCAGCCATCGCCGCAGGCGGCTTCTGGCCGCTGGTGGTGCTGGGCTGGCTTTTCCTCGGCCATGTCGCGATGGAAGTGCTGCTCGGCAACCGCTTTCCGGCCCGCGATCCCGCGCCGGCCGCGGAGCCCTGGACGTTCACCGCGGTTCTGCTTGCCGTCCTGCCGCTGCAGGTGGCGATCCTGGGCTTCGGTCTCTGGCGGCTGACCCTGTCGGCGGAACCGGCAACCGTGCTGGAGTGGATCGGCATCGTGGCGCTGATGGGCTCCACGGCCGGCAGCTTCGGCATCACCGCCGCGCATGAGCTGGTGCACCGGCGGGAGGGCTGGCAGCGGGCGGCGGGGATCGCGCTGCTGCTGATCGCGCATATCCCGCATTTCCGCATCGAGCATGTGCACAACCACCATCCCAATGTCGGCACGCCGAAGGACCCGGCTACTGCGCGGGAGGGGGAGAGCGTCTATGCCTTCTTCCCGCGCAGCATCGTCGGCCAGTACCGCTCCGCCTGGGGCATCGAGGCCGACCGGATGCGCCGCCGCGGCCGCCATGCCTACGGCGCCGGCAACCGGATGCTGCACTATCTGGCGCTGCAGGCGGTGCTGGATGTCGGCGTGCTGCTGCTCTTCGGCTGGGCCGGCCTGGCGGTGCTGCTGGCGCAGGCGCTGATCGCGGTCTGGCTGCTGGAGACGGTGAACTATGTCGAGCATTACGGCCTCAGCCGGAGGCCGCTTGATCCGGAAGGCCGGCGCTACGAGAAGCTCTCGGCCGCGCATTCCTGGAATGCCGGACAGGCGGCGACCAATGTCGTGCTGTTCAACCTCGGCCTGCATTCCGCCCATCACATGGAGGCGGCACGGCCCTATCCCGCGCTCTACAACGGTCCCGACATGCCGCAGCTGCCGACCGGCTATTCCGGCTCGGTGATGCTGGCGATGAACCCGCCGCTCTGGTTCCGCCTCATGGCGCCGCGGCTGGCGGCGGCGCGGGCCGCGGCGGCCGGTGCGACCGGATAGGGCGCTGCCGCTCAGCCCAGCACAATCGCGGTGCCCGCCGCTGCCAGCGCCCGTGCCAGCGCCGGCGGCGGCGCGCTGTCTGTCACCAGGGCGGCGAAGCGGGCGGGCGGGCCGATCCGCAGCACCGCGTGGCGGCCGAACTTCGCGGCATCGGCGACCAGCACCGCCTTGCGGGCATGGGCCAGGGCCGCCTGCTTCACCGCCACCTTCTGCGGGTCGAAATCGGTGGGCGCGCCGTCGGGCGCGAAGCCGGAGCAGCCGATCACGGCGATGTCGACGGCCATCGCGACCAGCATCGCGGTGGCGGCCGAGCCGACCAGGGAACCGTCGGCGCCCCGCACCTGGCCGCCGGTCAGGTAGGTCTCCGTCCCCTGCGCCTCCGCCAGGATCGTCGCCGCGCCCATGGAGTTGGTGTAGACCGCGGTCAGCCGTCGCGGCAGCAGCCCCTCGGCCACGGCTTCCGCGGTGGTGCCGACATCCAGGTAGACCGAGGCGCCGTCGGGGATCAGCGCCGCCGCGGCCGCGCCGATCCGCGCCTTCGCCGCGACCGCGATGCCGCGCTTCTGTCGGTAGCTGAGGCGCACGCCATCCTCGGGCAGGCCGGCGCCGCCGTGGAAGCGTTGCAGCAGCCCCGCCTCGTCCAGCCGGATCACGTCGCGGCGCACGGTCTGGGCGGAGACGCCATAGGCTTCCGCCAGCGCCTCGATCGTCGCATAGCCGCTGCCGCGCACCGTCTCCAGGATCGCCAGTTGCCGCGGGTTCAGCGCTGCCTCGATATCCTCGGTTCCGCCCATGACATTTCCGGATTGCTGTGTAAGATAATTTACATCGCCGGCATGGCGGGGCAATCCTTCCATGGGCGGGCCATGGATGCGAGCCCTGTGGCGTGCCGGCGGCCTGCCATCCCGCCGACCGAACCCGTTCGAGAGACCCATGCTGAGCCTCTGCCCGGACCGCGACCTGCTGTTGCGCAGCGCTGACGGATCTCATTCCCCGTTCGACCCCTGGCGTCTGGCCTGGCGCGACGAGGCCGTGCCGCCCGGTGCGGCGGCGCCGGTCGCGCCGGTCGCCGCGATGGGCTGGCTGTTCGCGCGGCCCGATGCCCGCCGGGTGCCGGTCGCGGTGATCGGGCCGAAGGCGGCGACCGAGCGGCATTGCGCCGTGGCGGAGGACCTTGGCGCCGCGATCGGCCGCCTGCGGCTGCCGTTGATCACCGGCGGGCGGAGCGGGGTGATGGAGGCGGTGAGTCGCGGCTGCCTGGCCGCCGGCGGCCAGCCGATCGGCATCCTGCCGGGCGAGGAATGGCAGACGGCCAACGATTATGTCGCGATCCCGCTGGCGACCGGCCTGGGGCCGGCGCGCAACGCGGTGATCGCCCGCGCGGCCTTTGCCCTGGTGGCGATCGGCGGCGAATACGGCACCCTGTCGGAGATGGCCTTCGGCCTGCATTTCGGGCGCCTGGTGGTGGCGCTGGAGAATGCGCCGGAGGTGGCCGGCGCCCTGCGCTGCGACAGCGTCGACAGCGCCCTGGAGGCGGTCGCCCGGCGCTTGTTCCGCCTGGACGGATGGGCAGGCGAAGGCGGAACGGGGGCTTGACCGGCACCGGGTGCAGCCCGGAGAGTGATGTCATAAAACGATCATGAGAGGCTGATATGGAGGTTTTCGAAACTTCCAACGGCCTCCGCCAGGGTGGAAACCTCGCATGACCCTGCGTCTGGTCACCGGCGCCTATCTTCTGTACCTCGCCGCGCCGATCCTGCTGCTGCTGGTGGGTTCCTTCGGCGCGAGCTGGAGCAACACCCTGCTGCCCAGCGGCTTCACCACCGGCTGGTATGCCCAGCTGGCCGGCGACCCGAGCTTCGTCCGCGCCTTCGAGACCAGCCTTCTGGTGGTCGCCGCGACCTGCCTGGTGAACGCCCTGGTGGGCGTGCCGCTGGCCTATGTGATCCACGGTGCGGCGCGCGCCGGGGTGCGCTTCGCGGCGCGGCTGGTCTCCCTGATGCCGATCGCGGTGCCGGAGCTGGTCCTGGCCTTCGGTTTCATCCTGGTCTTCTCCAGCAACGCCCTGCCGTTCCTGGGCAGCACCTGGCTGCTGGTGATGGGCCATGTCGTGCTGACCCTGCCCTACCTGCTGAACGTCCTGCTGGCCGACATGACCGCCCTGCGGTTGGACGAGATGGAGCGTGCTGCCGCCACCCTGGGCGCCGGCTTCTGGCAGCGCTTCCGCGACATCGTCCTGCCGGGACTGCGCCACAGCCTGCTGGCCGGGCTGATCACGGTCGCCGCGATCTCGATCGGTGAGTTCCAGCTGTCGAACCTGGTCGCCGGCTTCCTGAACCGGCCCTATCCGGTGGTCCTGCTGCAGGCCTTCTACGGCGCGACCGGCTTCGCCTGCGCCGCCACCGTGGTGCTGCTGGGCCTGGCGATGCTGGCGGCGGTGGCCGGCGCGCTGACCGCGCGCGCCAGCCGGGCAGGGGGCTGACAATGGGCATCGCCTTCCAGGATGTCGGCTTCCGCTATGCCGCCGGAGCGGATGGCCAGGCGGCAGGGGTGACCGGTATCGACCTCGCCGTCGGCGATGGCGAACTGCTGGCGCTGATCGGGCCGTCCGGGTCCGGCAAAAGCACCCTCTTGAAGCTGCTCGCCGGCTTCTTCGACCCCCAGGCCGGGCGGATCCTGGTGGACGGGCAGGACGTCGCCGGACTGGCGCCGGAGCGCCGCCGGCTGGGCATGGTGTTCCAGAACTATGCCCTGTTCCCGCATATGAGCGTCGTGCAGAACACCGCCTATCCGCTGAAGGTCCGCGGCATCGGCCGCGCCGAACGCCTGGCCGCCGCCGACGCCATGCTGGCCCGGGTCGGCCTGGCCGGCATGGGCGGGCGGGCGCCGGCCAGCCTGTCGGGCGGGCAGCAGCAGCGGGTGGCGCTGGCGCGCGCGCTGGTGTTCGAGCCGCGGGCGCTGCTGCTGGACGAACCGCTCTCGGCGCTGGATGCCGGCCTGCGGGTGGCGATGCGCGACGAGATCCGGCGGGTCCAGCGCGAGGCGGGGATCGCCACCATCCACGTCACCCACGACCAGGAGGAGGCGCTGTCGATCGCCGACCGGGTCGCGGTGCTGCGCGACGGCCGGCTGGAGCAGGTCGGTCCGCCGCAGGAGATCTACGACCGCCCCAGCAGCCGCTTCGTCGCCGGCTTCGTCGGCCAGGCCAATTTCATCGACGGCGTGCTGCGCAGCGACGGGGCGGTGGAGACACCGCTGGGCCTCCTGCGCCATGCAGGCATCGCCGCGCCGGGCCTGCGCCTGGCGCCCGGCGCCGCTGTCACCGTGCTGGTGCGGCCGGAGCGGGTGGAGCCGGCCGCCGCCGGGGCCACCGGGCATCCGAACCTGCTGCCCGGGACATTGGGCGAGGACCGTTTCCTCGGCGCCGTGCGCCGCTACGACTTCCGGGTCGCGGGCGGGCTGCTGCGGGTCGAGAGCCGCCATCGCGACACGCCGGACGCGGTCGCGATCCCGCCGGAGGCGATCCGGCTGCTTCCGCCCGCCGCGGAAGCGTCCACCGAGGGGAGACCACCGACATGAAACGTCTGCTTGCCCTGGCGGCCGCCGCGCTGATCTCAGCGCCGCTTGCCGCCCCAGTTTCCGCCGCCAGCCTGGAGGGCCCGGAGCTCTATCCGGGCGAACAGGCGCTCTATGATGCCGCCGCGAAGGAGGGCCTGGTGGTCTCCTTCGACACCGGCCCGACCTGGGCGAACTGGGGCAGCCAGTTCAAGCGCTTCAAGCAGCGCTATCCGGAGGTGGAGATCGTCTACAACGACCTCGGTTCCGGCGCGACCGTGGTGGCGCTGGACAAGTCGCGCAACCGGCCGCAGGCGGACACCGCCTACTACTTCGCCGGCTCCGCCCTGGACGCCACCGACAAGGGGCTGACCGCCGCCTTCCAGCCGGTCAATTTCGACAAGCTGCCCGAACCGTTCCGCCACCCGGAGGGCAAGTGGTTCACCATCCACAGCCTGAACGTCGCCTTCCTGGTGAACACCAAGCTGGTGAAGGAGGTGCCGCAGAGCTTCGCCGACCTGCTGAAGCCGGACTACAAGAACAGCATCGTGTACCTGGACCCGCGCTCCACCGGCCAGGGCCAGGTGGTGACCTTCGCCGCCGCCTTCGCCAATGGCGGCGAGATGGACAAGGTCGGCCCCGGCATCGACTATCTGGAGAAGCTGCACAAGTCGGGCAACGTGCTGCGGGTCGTGGGCACCACACCTTATGCGCAGTTCGTCAAGGGCGAGATCCCGATCTGGATCGGCTACGAGAATGACGGGCTGAAGGCGAAATATACCGACGGCATGGGCGACGATGTCGCGGTTGTGATCCCGCAGGAGGCCTCCGCCGCCGCGCCCTATGCGATCAGCCTGGTGGAAGGCGGGCCGAACCCGAATGCCGGCAAGCTCTGGCTCAACTACATCATGACCGATACCGGGCAGACCACCTTTGCCGAGGGCTTCGTGCGGCCGTCGGTGCCGGGCATCGCGCTGCCGGCGGAGGTGCAGGAGAAGCTGCCGAACGCGCCCCAGATCCGGCCGCTGGACGTCGCCAAGGCGAAGGCCGCGAAGCCGGAGATCGACGCCGCCTGGGCAAAGCAGGTGCTGGGCCAGTAGGCCCAGCAGCCACAGCGACGGGGGAGGGCGTGCCGATGACCAATCCGGGCATGGCACCGGCCGGGATCCGGCTGGGCATGGCCCTGCCCGGCATCGTCATCGCCCTCCTGTTCTTCGCATTGCCGCTGTCGACCGTCGCCGTGGAGGCGGCGGCCGATGGCGGCAGTGCCTTCGGCCGGCTGTTCGCCGACCCGGTGTTCTGGCGCGGCCTGCGCGGCACTATCGTGCTGGGGCTGGCCGCGCCGCTCGCCTCCCTGATCGTCGGCACCGCGGTGGCGATGCACCTGGCGCGCCTGGCGCCGGCACGGCGCACCGCGATGCTGTTCGTGATCTCGCTGCCGCTGACCTTCTCCGGCCTGATCGTGGCCTACGGCTTCATCCTGGTGTTCGGCCGGGCGGGCTTCGTCACCCTGTCGCTGGCGGAGCTGGGCGCCGACCCGGCGGTCGTCGGCGGCTTCATCTATTCGCCGCTGGGGCTGGGCACCGCCTATGCCTACTACCTGATCCCGCGGGTGGTGCTGGTGGTGCTGCCGGCGCTGCTGAACTTCGACCAGGGCCAGCTGGCCGCCGCCCGCACCCTGGGCGCCGGGCGCTTCCGGGCGCTGGCCGACATCCTGCTGCCGCAGATCCTGCCCAGCCTGGTCGCCGCCTTCGGGCTGACCGCCGCGGTGGCGATCGGCGCCTATGGCACCGCGCTCGCGCTGGTCGGCACGCAGGTGAACATCCTGCCGCTGCTGCTCTATTCGCGGATCTCGGAGACCGGCTCCGACTTCCCCGCCGCCGCCGCCCTGTCGGTGGTGCTGATGGGCATCTGCTGCGCCGTGATCGCACTGGCGGAGGTGGCGACCCTGCGGCGGGCACCGCTTCGGGGCCGCTGACGGCGCGCGACTGCCAAGCCGCGCGGTTATCCGCTAGACTGCGGCGGCTGCGCGGCGGAGTGGAATGATGCGTCGGATAATCGCTTTCCTGACATTGGCCATCACGGTGCTGGCCGGCACCGGGGGGGCGGCGGCCCAGGACGGGGCCGTGCCGGGTGTGACCGACACCCGCATCCTGTTCGGCCAGTCCGCCGCGTTCGAAGGGCCCGCGGCGGCGCTGGGGCGCGACATGCGCACCGGCATCCTGGCCGCCTTCCGGGAGGCGAACGATGCCGGCGGCGTGCTGGGGCGGCAGCTGGAGCTGGTCTCGCTCGACGACGGCTACGAGCCCGCCCAGGCGATCGCCAATACCCGCCGCCTGATCGAGCAGGACCGGGTCTTCGCCCTGATCGGCGAGGTCGGCACGCCGACCGCCCGCGCCGTGCAGCCGATCGCGACCGAGGCCGGCATCCCCTTCATCGCGCCGTTCACCGGCGCCGGCTTCCTGCGCGCGCCGGAGCTCTCCAACGTGGTCAATATCCGCGCCTCCTACGCGCAGGAGACGGAGGCCTGGATCCACCACCTGACCAACGACCTGGGCCTGAGCCGCTTCGCCATCCTGTACCAGGACGACAGTTTCGGCCGTGCGGGGCTGGAAGGCGTGCAGGCGGCGCTGGAGCGCCGCGGCATGGCGCTGGTGGCGGAAGGCGTCTACATGCGCAACACCACGGCGGTGAAGCGCGCGCTGCTGACGATCCGCAAGGCGCAGCCGCAGGCGGTGGTGATCGTCGGCGCCTATGCGCCGGCCGCGACCTTCATCCAGGTGGCGCAGCGGATCGACTTCCGCCCGCTGTTCGTCAACATCTCCTTCGTCGGCAGCAAGGCGCTGGCGGAAAGCCTCGGCCGCGCCGGCGAAGGGGTGGTCGTCACGCAGGTGGTGCCGCTGCCCACCGATGCCGGCCTGCCGCTGGTGGCCGCCTACCAGGCGGCGCTGCAGCGCCAGGACCCGAAGGCGGAGCCGGGCTTCGTCTCCCTGGAAGGCTATATCGCGGCGCGCCTGACCATCGCGGTGCTGCAGCGCATGGGCGAGCCGGTGACCCGGGAGCGCTTCCTGGAAGCGGTGACCGCCAGCGGCGCGATCGACCTGGACGGGCTGGAACTGCGCTTCGGCCCGCGCGACAACCAGGGCCTGGACCGGGTCTTCCTGACCGTCCTGCAGCGCGACGGCAGCTATCGCGCGGTCGACCGGCTGTCCCGCAGCATCCTGCCGGCAGCGGCCCTGCCGCTCCCGGCCGACGCCACGCAGTGAAGGGCGGGGAACGGGGGACCCGCCGGGAACGGGGGACGGTGGCAGGTACCGCACCCGCCCCGGTCCGCTTCGGCATCAAGGCCCGCCTGTTCCTGGCGGTCGGCCTGCTGGTCCTGCTGACCCTGCTGGCCAGCCTTGTGGCCTGGATCGTCTTCCGCGACATCGAGGCGGCGGTGAGCCGGGTGACGGCACAGAGCCTGCCGGCGATGGTCACCGCCCTGTCGCTGGAGGAAATGAGTTCCGAGATCGCCGCGGCCGCGCCGGCGCTCGCCGCCTCTGCGACCGCCGCGGAGCTGGCGCGGCGGGAGGCGCGGATGGACCGCCGGCTCGCCGACATGGCCGGGCTGGTGGAACAGCTGCGCTCCGCCGGTCTGGTTCCGGAAGCGACGGAGAACCTGACCGGCCACCAGGCGCAGGTCGGCGCCACCCTGGAGGACCTGACCGCCGCGGTCGGTGCCGCCCTGCGCGACGGCGACCGGCGGGAGGTGCTGGTCGGCCGCCTTGCCGACCGGCACCAGAAGTTCGCGGAGACCCTGGAGCCGCTGATCGACGACGCCGTGTTCGACATGGTGATCAGCGGCGAGCGCGAGGCGGGGCAGGGGCGGCGGGCGATCTCCCGCCTGGTGGAGGGCGGGGTCGGCCGGATCGACGCGCTGCTGACCATCGAATCGCAGGCCAACCTGGCGGCCGGCCTGATGGGCCAGGCGGCCTTCGTCGAGGACGCGGCCCGGCTGTCGCCGCTGGAGGAACGCTTCACCGCCGCGGCGGACGCGATCCGCCGCCGGCTGCAGGACCTGGCGCCGCGCGGCGGCATTGCCGGCGGCGAGCTCGGCAGCCTGCAGGCGGCAGCGGAGGAGATGCTCGCCTATGGCGACCCGGCGAGCGGGATCTTCGCGCAGCGCGCCGCGGTGGCCGGCGGCGGCGGCACGGGGGAGGAGGTCGCCGTCCTGGGCCGGGAGGCCGCCGCGATGCGGCAGGCGCATGAGGCGCTGCTCTTGCAGCTGGCGCCGATGGTCGACGACGCCTCCTTCAACCTGGTGACCCAGACCGCGGACGTCTCGCGCACCAGCGGCGAGATCGTCACCGGCCTGATCGACATCGGCACCAGCCTGCTGCACACCCTGCTGACCATAAGGGCGGAGGGCAACCTGGTCTGGGGCCTGCTGTCGGACGCCGCCAACGTTCCGGATCCCAGCATGCTGGGGCCGCTGATGGAGCGCTTCACGGCCGCCGAGGCGACGATCGCCCGCATGATGGGGGAGCTGCCGCCGACCCTGCATCCGGAGCCGATCAAGGCGGCCGCATCCGGCCTGCTCGCCTTCGGCCGCGGCGAGGACAGCCTGTTCACGGTGCGCCGCGACGAGCTGCACCATCAGGGGCGTGCGACAGCAGCGCTGGAGGACAGCCGGCGCCTGGCCGACGAGATCGGCACGGAGGTCGCCGCCCTGGTCCAGGCCGCCCGGGCGCAGAGCGATGCGGCGGCGAGCGGCACCTCGGCCGCGATCAATGCCGGGCAGCTGGCGATGCTGGTCTTCACCGCGATCAGCCTGGTCGCCGCGGCGATCCTGCTCGGCCTCTACGTGGTGCCGCAGATCCTGCACCCGCTGGAACGGATCACCGCCTCGATGTCGGCGCTGGCCGGCGGCGACACGGCGGTCGACATCCCCGGCCGCGAGCGTCGCGACGAGCTGGGGCGGATGGCGCAGGCATTGGGCGTCTTCCGCGACACCGCCATCGAGATGCAGCAGAGCAACCTGCGCGAGATCCGGGAGACCCGGACCCGCCTGCAGGACGCGATCGAGAGCATCTCGGAGGGCTTCTCCCTCTACGATTCCGACGACCGGCTGGTGGTCGCCAACACCAAGTACCAGCAGCTGATGCACCCCGGGCTGGCCGGCGAGGTGGTGCCCGGCATGACCTTCGAGCAGATCATCCGCCGCTCTGCCGAGCGCGGCTATGTGCAGGACGCCAAGGGCCGGGTCGACGAATGGGTGGCGGAGCGGGTCGCCAAGCACCGCAATCCGGGGCCGGCCCATATCCACCGCCGCGGCGAGCTGTGGGTGCTGGTGTCGGAGCGCAAGACCGAGGATGGCGGCACGGTGGCGCTCTATTCCGACATCACCGAGCTGAAGCAGCGCGAGCAGGAGCTGGCCAGCAAGACCCAGGCGCTGGAGCAGCTCTCCAGCCAGCTGGCGAAGTATCTCTCGCCGCAGGTCTACGAGAGCATCTTCACCGGCCGGCAGGAGGTGAAGATCGCCAGCCAGCGCAAGAAGCTGACGGTGTTCTTCTCCGACATCGCCGGCTTCACCGAGACCGCCGACCGCATGGAATCGGAGGACCTGACCCAGGTCCTCAACCAGTACCTGACGGAGATGTCGCGGATCGCGCTCGCCCATGGCGCCACCATCGACAAGTATGTCGGCGATGCGATCGTGATCTTCTTCGGCGACCCGACCTCCAAGGGGGTGCGCGAGGATGCGCTGGCCTGCCTGCGGATGGCGCTGGAGATGCGCCGGCGCATGCTGGAACTGCAGAAGATCTGGCGCGACGCCGGCATCGAGAAGCCGATGCAGACCCGCATGGGGATCAATACCGGCTATTGCACCGTCGGCAATTTCGGCAGCGAGGACCGGATGGACTACACCATCATCGGCGGCGGCGTGAACCTGGCCGCGCGGCTGGAGACGGCGGCGCCGCCGGGCGAGATCCTGGTCTCCTACGAGACCCATGCCCTGGTGAAGGACGAGATCGCCTGCGAGGAGCATGGCCGGATCAATGTGAAGGGGATCGCCGAGCCGGTCACCACCTACCGGGTGCTGGACGCGGAGGAGGCGGCGGTGCAGGCGCAGCGCCGGATCCGCGCCGAGGCGGCGCATCTGCGGCTGGAGGCCGATCCCGACCTGATGTCGCCGGCGGAGCGGGCGGAGGCGCAGGCCATGCTGCGCCAGGCGCTGGAGCGGCTGTCGGGCTGAGGCCCCGGCAGCGCGAGCCTGCGTCAGTTTGCGGCCGTTACAGGCCCCGGTCCGCCATCCTACCAAGGGGTATCCGCGGCAGGCCGATCCGCCGCGGCACCGGCACGGAGAGGGCGATGGCCGACCTCACCTTCCGCACCGAGGGGTTGACGAAGGTCTATGGCGAGGGGCCGGCGGCGGTGCATGCGCTGCGCGGCGTCGACCTGGAGATCCCGCGCGGCGAGCTGGTGGTGCTGCTGGGCCCGTCCGGCAGCGGCAAGTCGACCCTGCTGAACATCCTGGGCGGGCTGGACCGGTCGAGCGGCGGCCGCGCCTGGTTCCGCGAACTGGAGCTCTCCGCCCTCGACGATGACGGGCTGACCCGCTACCGGCGCGACCATGTCGGCTTCGTCTTCCAGTTCTACAACCTGATGCCCAGCCTGACGGCGCTGGAGAATGTCGAGCTGGTGACCGAGATCGCGCCGGACCCGCTGCCGGCGCGGGAGGCGCTGTCCCTGGTCGGGCTGGGCGAGCGGGTCGGACATTTCCCGGCGGAACTGTCCGGCGGCGAGCAGCAGCGGGTCGCCATCGCCCGCGCGATCGCCAAGCGGCCCACCGTGCTGTTCTGCGACGAACCCACCGGGGCGCTGGATTCCCGCACCGGCACGGCGGTGCTGGCGGTGCTGCAGGACCTGAACCGGCGGATGGGCACCACCACCATGCTGGTGACCCATGCCGCGGCCACCGCGGCGCTTGCCGACCGGGTGATCCATTTCGCCGACGGCCGCATCCGCGAGGTGGTGCGCAACGCGGCCCCGGTCGCCGCCGCAGAGATCAGCTGGTAGGCCGATGCGGCGCATCCTCACCCCGCTCGACCGGAAGCTCCTGCGGGACCTCTGGCGGATCCGCGGGCAGGCGGTCGCGATCGCGCTGGTCATCTCGGCCGGCATCGCCCTCTACGTGATGTCGGCCGGCATGCTGGCCGCCCTGGCGGAGACCCGGGCCGCCTACTACGAGCAGTACCGTTTCGCCGACATCTTCGCCCCCGCCGTGCGGGCGCCGCGCCACGCGATGCAGGCGCTGTCCCGGCTGCCCGGCGTCTCCGCCGCGACGGGCCGGATCGCGGCGCCGCTGCTGGTCGACCTGCCGGGAGAGGTGGCGCCGATCTCGGGCCGCGCGGTCTCGCTGCCGCGTGCCGGTGCCGATGCCGGCGAGGCGGGCCTGCGGGCGGGGCGGCTGAATGCGCTGTATCTTGCCGCGGGCCGCATGCCGGAGGACGGTGCCGCCGACGAGGTGCTCCTGCTGGCACCGTTCGCCGCGGCGCGCGGGCTGGGTCCCGGCGACCGCCTGCCGGTCACCATGAACGGCCTGCGCCGCGAGTTCCTGATCACCGGAACCGCGCTGTCGCCGGAATTCGTCTATACCCTGCCGCCCGGCGAGCTGGCGCCGGACGACGGGCGCTTCGCCGTGATCTGGCTGGACGAGGCGGCGCTCGCCGCGGCGTTCGACCTGACGGGCGCGTTCAACGAGGCGTTGCTGCAACTCTCTCCCGGCGCCGCGGCGCGCGAGGTGATCGCCGCCGCCGACCGTGTGCTGGACCCCTATGGCGGCACCGGCGCCTATGGCCGGGAGGACCATATCTCCGACCGCTTCCTGACCGAGGAACTGAAGCAGCTGCAGACCATGGGGCGGATCCTGCCGCCGATCTTCCTCGCCGTCGCGGCCTTCCTGCTGAACATCGTGCTGACCCGGCTGATCCAGTCGGAGCGGCAGGAGATCGGCCTGATGAAGGCGTTCGGCTATCGCGACCGGGAGGTCGCCTGGCACTATACCCGCTTCGTCGCGGCGATCGTGCTGGCCGGCGCGCTGCTGGGCTGCGCGATCGGCAGCTGGCTCGGGGCGCAGATCGCCGGCGTCTACCAGGCCTTCTATCACTTCCCGTTCCTGATCTTCCGGCTGCCGCCCGACGCCTTCGCGGTCGCCGTGGCGATCGCGCTGGCCGCCGCCGCGCTCGGCGTCACCGTGGCGCTGCGTCAGGCGGTGCGACTGACCCCGGCGGCGGCGATGCACCCGCCGGCGCCGCCGGCCTATGCCCGCGCCGGGCCATGGGCGCGACGACTGGAGGCGCTGCTCGACCAGCCCGGCCGCATGGTGCTGCGGCGTCTGGCGCGGCAGCCGATGCGGGCGGCGCTGACCTGCCTGGGGATCGGCGCGGCGATGGCGCTGACGGTGACCATGAACTTCAACCGCGATGCCGTGGATGCGATGATCGACACCAGCTTCCATGTCGTCGACCGGGCGGATGTCACCGTCACCTTCGGCGAACCGCGCGGCCCGGCGGCGGTGCATGCCCTGCGCCGCATGGCCGGCGTCACCGTGGCAGAGCCGGTGCGGCATGTCGCGGCGCGGATGGTCAACGGCAATGTCGACCGGCTGGGAGAGGTCACCGGCCTGGTGCCCGGCGCGACCCTGAGCCGCGCCATGGATGCGGAGCTGCGGCCGATCGCGATGCGCGCGGACGGCATCGTCCTGTCGCGCGCCCTGGCGGAGCTGCTGCGCCTGTCGCCCGGCGACGGCCTGGTGCTGGAACTGCGCGAAGGCCGCCGCCAGACGGTCGAGGTGCCGGTGGCCGGCATCGCCGAGACCCTGATCGGCACCAGCGCCTATATGGATCTGGCGGCGCTGAACCGGCTGGCGGGCGAGGGGCCGCGCATCTCCGCCGTCCACCTGCAGGTCGACCCGGCGCAGGTCGCGCCACTGGCCGCGCGCCTGAAGGAGATGCCGGAGGTCGCCGGCGTCACCATCCGCGCCGCCGCCAAGGCGGCTTTCCAGCGGATGGTGGAGGAGGGGATGGGGGTGTTCCGCGCGGCGATGACCCTGTTCGCCATCGTGATCGCCGTCGGCGTCGTATACAACGCCGCCAGGATCGCCTACGCCGAACGGGCGCGCGACCTGGCCTCCCTGCGGGTGCTGGGCCTGACCCGCGGCGAGGCCGGCTACATTCTTCTGGGCGAACTGGCGGTGCTGACCCTGCTGGCGCTGCCGGTCGGGGCGGCGATGGGCTACGGCCTGTCGCTGTACATCGCACAGGCCTTCTCCACCGACCTCTACCGGATCCCGGTGGTGATCAATCCGGACGGCTACGGCAATGCGGCCCTGGTGGTGCTTGCGGCGGCTTTGGTCTCCGGCTGGCTGGTGCAGCGCGACGTGGCGAAGCTGGATATGGTCGCGGTGCTGAAGACGCGGGAATAGGCGATGGGCGAAGGCGATACTTCCGGGGCGCCGCAGCGGCGCCGGCGCAGGCTCTTGTCGCGCGGCAGGCTGACCCTGGTGGCGCTGGCGCTGGTCGCCGCCGCTTTGGTCTATGCCTTCTGGCCGCGGCCCGTCCTGGTGGACCTGGGCGAGGTGCGCCGCACCGCGCTGCAGGTCACCGTGGACGAGGAGGCGAAGACCCGGGTGCGGGAGGCCTATGTGGTGTCCGCGCCCGTCTCCGGCCGCCTGCTGCGGATCGAGGCGGAGCCCGGCGACCGGGTGGAGGGGCAGGCCACCCAGCTGGCGCGGCTGCTGCCCGGCGAACCGGCTTTCCTGGACCTGCGGGCGGAAAGCCAGGCCCGTGCCGACATGGAAAGCGCGGAAGCCGCGCTGGCCCTCGCCAAGGCGGAGGAGGAGCGCGCCCGTGCGGAACTGACCTTCGCCGGGACCGAGCTGGACCGGGCCCGCAAGCTGCTGGAGCGCGGCGTGATCTCGCAGGCCCATCTCGACCGGCTCGCCTTGGCCCATTCCTCCGCCCGTGCCGCGCTGCAGACGGCGCGTGCCGCGGTGCGGGTCCGCCAGGCGGAGATGGCGAATGTCGAGGCCCGCCTGCTCGGGCCGCGTGGCAACGGCTCGGGGGGCAGCGGCCCGGGGGGCAACGGCTTGGACGGCGGCCAGGCAATCGGCGCGGCGGCGGATGCCGGCCCGCACACGGTCACGATCCGCGCGCCGGTCGGCGGTGTCGTTCTGCAGGTGCTGCAGGAAAGCGAGGCGATGGTCCTGGCCGGCACGCCGATCCTGGTGATCGGCGATCCGCTGTCGGACCTGGAGGTGGTCGCGGAGCTGCTCTCCACGGATGCCGTCCAGGTTGCCGAGGGCGATCCGGTGGTGATCGACGCCTGGGGTGGTCCGGAGCCCCTCCAGGGCCAGGTGGAGCGGGTGGAGCCCTACGGTTTCACCAAGGTCTCCGCCCTCGGGGTGGAAGAGCAGCGGGTGAACGTGGTGATCCGGATCGTCGATCCGCCGCAGCAGCGCCCCGGCCTGGGCCATGGCTTTCGGGTGACGGCCCGCATCGTGGTCTGGGAGGCGGCCGACGTGCTGACGGTCCCCTCCAGCGCATTGTTCCGGGACGGCGCGCACTGGGCGGTCTTCGTCGTGCAGGACGGTCGCGCGCGGGTACGCCGGCTGTCGGTCGGCCACAACAACGGCATCCGTGCCGAAGTGCTGGACGGGCTGGCGGCCGGCGACCGGGTGGTGCTCTATCCCTCCGACCGGATCGCCGACGGCATGCGGGTGGCGCAGCGCGAGGTCGGCACGGCATCCGACTGAAGCCCGCGCCGGCTGCCTGCCCTATGCACCGCGTGCAGGCCGCGCGCGGTTGCTGCGGCGGCTGAACTTCATCGCCGGATGGGCGAGGCTGTCGCGGTCGCCGGTCCAGGCATAGGCCAGCAGCACCGGCTCCCGCCCCGCGGTGGTGATCGTGTGGGTATGGCCCGGCAGGTTCAGCACCATCGAGCCCGGCGCATAGACGCCGGTGTCGTTCTCGCTCCAGTGGCCGGAGAGGGAGAGATAGCTTTCGGTGATGCCTTCGTGGCAATGCGCCGGATAGGTGGCGCGCGGCGCGAACAGGACCAGCCCCAGGACCAGGTCCGGCCAGACCACCGGGCCGGACGGGCCCAGCAGCTCGGCATAGGCGTATTTCGTCACGATGTGGCGGGGCATGCGCTCGTAGCCATATTCCCAGGCGAGGTTCGACTTCACATTGTCGATCGCCTTGATCATCGACCGCATCACGCCGTCCAGGCCGTTGTCGAGCGCGCGCTCCAGATGCGCCTGCACCGGCTTCGTCTGGGGCTCCGGCGGCTCGACGAGTGGGTCCGCCGCCAGCGCCTTCGCCAGCCGGTCGCGCACGGTGCGCATATGGCTGCGGATCGTCGGGCTGCCGCCGGCGGAGCCGTTGCGGTAGGCGTAGTCGAACTCCTGCATGGCGTAGTACCAGTCGGCCTCGACCGACAGTCTCTTCGTCATGGCGCCGGCTCCCGGTAATGCGTCATGGCCCTCCCGATGCGCGGCAACGCACGGCGCGTCGCCGAGGTTCCTTGGCCGGCCGTTCGCGTCAGCGTTCCGCGGCGACGGCCTTGATCTCGACCTTCAGGTCGGGATGGGCGAGAGCGGAGACGCCGATCATCGTCCAGGCCGGGAAGGGCGCCTTCATGTAGCGCTCCTTCACCGCGACGAAGCCGGGCAGATGCGCGGGCAGGTCCACGTGGTAGCTGACCAGCTCCACGACATCGTCGAAATCGAGGCCGGCCTGCTGCAGGATCAGGCCGATGCGCCGGAACGCCAGGTCCGCCTGCTCGGCCAGGTCGGCCGGCATGCTGCCATCGGGTGCGCGGCCGACCTGGCCGGAGACATAGACGAAGCCGCGGGCCCGCACCGCGGGGGAGAACTGGAAGGATTCGAAGCTCTTCGTGCTGCCGAAGGCCGGATCGTCGGCCGGCAGGTTGATGGCATCCCTGGGCATCGCTTGGGTTCCTCCATGGCCGGGGCTGAGCTACTCGTCCTGCCGGCCGGCGGCCGCACTGGCGGGCAGGCGGAAGGCGACGAGCGCATCGCCCAGCGGCTTGCGCAGCAGCGACGAGCCGCCGGCGGCCAGCACCACGTACTGCATGCCGTCGGTCTTCGAGACGAAGGTCATCGGCGTCGCCACCCCGTCGAAGGGCAGGTCGTGCTGCCACAGGGTCTGTCCGGTCCAGGCGTTGATCGCCCGGATCCGCGCATCCATGCTGGCGCCGATGAAGATCAGCCCGCCGGCGGTGACCAGGGGACCGCCGAGATTCGGGCTGCCCCATTCCGCCGGCCCCAGCATGCCGGCGACCAGCGGCACCCGGCCGAACGGCACCTGCCAGCGGCGCTCCCCGGTATCCAGGTCGATTGCGGTCAAGGTGCCCCAGGGCGGCGGGTTGCAGGGCACGCCGAGCGGCGACATCAGGACGCCGCGGCGCATGCCGTAGGGCGCCCCCTTTTGCCGCGCGCGCTCGCCGCCGCCCAGCGGGCCGGCCACCTTTTCGTCCAGGTCCGCGGTCGGGATCAGGCGCACCCACTGCACCAGGTTGATGACATTGCCGATCACCAGCCGGCGTACCGGGTCGATCGCGACGCCGCCCCAGTTGCTGCCGCCGCCGAAGAACGGCCGCTGCACCGAGCCGCGGATGCTGGGCGGGGTGTAGAGGCCGTCGGCGCGCAGCTCCCGCACCGTATCGGCGCACCATTCGCGGTCCAGCGGCGTGATGCCCCAGGCCTGGTCGGCGGTGAAGCCCTGGTCGGCGATCGGCTTCGGCAGGACCGGGACCGGCTGCGTCGCGGCGCTGCTCTCGCCCGGCACGTCGCTCTGCGGCACCGCCCGTTCATGCACCGGAAAGAGCGGCGCGCCGGTCAGCCGGTCCAGCAGCCAGAGCTGCCCCATCTTGGTCGCCTGCACCAGGGCCGGCACGGTGCGGCCGTCGCGATAGACCTCCGTCAGCGCCGGCTGCGCCGGCATGTCGTTGTCGAACAGGTCGTGATGGATGATCTGGCGCGCCCAGAGCCTTGTGCCGGTCGCCGCGTCCAGGGCCACCACCGCGTTGACCGCGTCGAGCTGCTCGCCGGGGCGGAAACCGCCCCAATAGTCCGGACTGGGGCTGCTGGTCGGCACGTAGAGAATGCCGCGGCCGGCATCCAGGGACATCGGCGCCCAGGCATTGGCGGCGCCGGTCTGTGCCACCAGGTCGGGCGGCACCGGGTCCCAGGTCCAGCGCAGCGCGCCGGTGCGCACGTCATAGGCGCGCACCACGCCATCGGGCATGTCGGTGCGCTGGTTGTCGCCGATCGCGGTGCCGACGATGGCCAGGTCCTGGAAGATCACCGGCGGCGAGGTGATGTTCAGCACCCCTTCGCCGAAGATCTCCGCATCGTTGATGTCGAGGCTGCCGCCGTCGCCGAAATCCGCGCAGGGCGCGCCGGAGCGCGCGTCCAGCGCCAGCAGGCGGCCGTCCAGCACCGGCGCGATGATCCGCTGCGCGCAGGTGCCGCCGCCGCCATCGGCGGCCGCCCAGTAGCTGACGCCGCGGCAGATCAGGGAATGCTGCTGGTCGTAGTCGCGCGCCAGCGGCGGGTCCGGCTCGAAGCTCCACAGCTCGGCGCCGGTCTCCGGCACCAGCGCGACGACCCGGTTGTAGGGCGTGCAGATATACAGGGTGCCGTCGGCCAGGATCGGGTTCGCCTCGAAGGTGGTGGCGCGGTTGCCGTCGCCGCCGTTGGAGAAGTCGCCGGTGCGGTAGACCCAGGCCTGTTCCAGCTGGCCGACATTGGCGGCATCGATCTGGTCGGCGGGCGAATACTGGCCGCCGCCGGCGCCGCCGCCATAGGACGGCCAGCCGGCGCCGTCCTGCGCGGCGGCTTGTCCGGGCAGCAGCAGCGCGACCGCCGCCAGGGCGCAATGCAGGAGGCGGTTCATTTCGCGCTCCTCCGGCGTGCCTGCAGCCAGGCGATCAGGAAACCCAGCGCCGCCAGGAAGGCCGTGCCGGCGGCAAGGATCGCCGCCATGACCGGCTCGTTGAGGGCGACATCGGCGAAGATGCCGTAGACCATCATGATCACGACGGCCGCGGCGAAGATTCCCCAGGCAAGCAGCAGCAGGGCAACGATCAAAAGCATGGGCAGCGGGGCATGGGTCCCCTGGCAATCGGTGAAAGGGCAGCGGTTGCGACGCTATCCGATCGACAATCCCCGGCCAAGGGAGTCGCGGCCAGGGGAGCCCCGGCCGATGGCGCGCGGGCCGCTGCCGCCTGTGGCATTATCGTTCTCCTGGGGGATGGCTGCCGCGACGGAGAGGGCGATGGACATGGAACGGGTATGGCGCCGCGGGCTGCCGGCTCTGATGCTTTATCTGGCGGTCGCGGCTGGCATGGCCGCCGCGTCACCGGGCGTCGCGGCGCGGGAGATGGCGGCGGAGGGCCAGCCGGCGGCAATCGCGCAGCTGAACGGCTTCAACGGTGCGATGCTGAAGGCCTATGGCGATGGCCGGGGCCAGCTTGCCGCGGCGCGCCGGCCGGTGATCCTGCTGGCCGGCGACGATGCGATCCTGATCACGGATGCGGGCCGGGAGGCACGCCGGTACACGCCGCAGATCTACCACACGCTGAAATCGGGCAGCCATGTCGTCCTGGGCCTGACCGGCGTGATGGCGCCGGCCCTGGAAGGCCTTGCCGGGGCCTCGGACTGGCGGGACGGTCTGCGGAAGATCGACGCGGAGATCGCCGCCCTGTTGCCGCATTCCGGCGATCTGGGCCTGTCCGCCGCGCAGGCCGCCCGGCAGCAGGAGATGATGGCGCGGGTGCGCGCCTATATCGCCGCGGAACTGCCCAAGGCTGCGCCGGACCGCGCGGCGTTCGTCGACCTGATGGCCGCGATCAAGCCGTTCTGGCTGGCCGACGCCGCGGATGCGGCGCGGGCGCAGCTGGTCGCCCTGCACGACATCGTCGATGGCTGGCGCACCGCGATGGACCCCGCCGACTGGGCCAGGCTCCATGTCGTCGTGCCGGGCGCACCGGCGGCGCGCGCTGGCAACCTGCAGGTGCAGTATTTCCTGCGCATGCTGGGCGAGCCCGCGCCCGGCAACCGGGTGATCTATTCGGAGAACCTGTTCTCGGAAGACCGGGCCATGGGCGTCTATGCCGCCACACTGGCGGATCGCGTCCTGGCCGGCCTTGTGTTCGGCGACGCCTTCCGGATGGACCGTGACCTCCTGGGCTTTGCCGCCGGCAGCGTCCTTGACGACATCATGTCGGGCGGCGATCCGCACTGACCGACGCGGACAAGGGGCAATCCCCGGGCATCCAGGCCGGGGACGCTGGACGTGTCAGACCGGCCGCGGCCGCCGATTCCGGCCAGGGGCGCTACGGCCCGGGACCGGCGGCGGCACAGGTCGCGCAGTTCAACACCGTCATGCGGGGCATTTACGGCAAGGCACGGAATCAGCTGCTGGCGGCGACGCGGCCGGTGATCGTGGTCACGATCGGCGGCGAGGTAACCCCGCCGGGCGCCGACGGCAGGGAGGAGACACGGAACGCCGTGCCGCCCGTCTGCCACGCCCTGAAGTCGGTCGGCCATGTGGTGCTGGGGCTGGTCGGGGCAGTGGTTCCCGCCCTGCAGGAGCCGCAGCCCGACCGCGCCGCGTTCACCGGCCTGATGGACCGGATCAGGCCGCTCTGGCTTGCCGATGCCGCCGATGCCGGGCGGATGCAGATGGTGGAGCTGAACCGGATCGTGCAGGGCTGGCGGGCCGCCATGCCGCCGGAGGATTGGGCACGGCTCCGCGTCGTGGTGCTGGGGCCGCGCGCGCCGGGTGCGAACAATGCGCAGACCCGCTATTTCGCCCGCCTGCTGGGGGAGAGGGCGCCGGGCGAGCGGGTGATCTATACCGAGAACCTGTTCGAACCCGCGCAGGGCATGAGCCTGCTCGGCGGCGTGGTGATGGACCGCACCCTCTCCGGCCTGGTGTTCGGCAATGCCTACCGGATGGAGGAGGATCTGATGGGCTTCGCCGCCGGCAGCGAGATCGACCTGCTGCTCGCGGCCGCGGCGGCAGAGTAGGCCGCCCCGGCCCGCCACCTGCGCCGGGCGCGCGGGCGGCGGGATCCGGTCGGCCCCTGCTCAGGCCGCGCCCAGATAGATCCGGTTGTGGGTGGGGCTGATCACCACCTCGTTGATGCAGACATGGGCGGGCAGGCGGGCCAGGAACAGGCAGAGCTCGCCGGTATCCTCCGCCTGCACCATCTTCGCCTTGTCCTCGTCGCTGACCGGCACCGGCCGGTTGTCGAGGATCGGCGTGGCAACCTCGCCCGGCAGCATCGCCGTGGCACGGATGCCGTTGCCGCATTCCTCCTGGTTCAGGCTCTCGCTCATCGCGCAGACGCCGTGCTTGGCGGCGTTGTAGGCGGGCCCCGTCAGCTTGGTCACCCAGCGGCCCGCCCAGGACGAGACGTTGATGATCAGCCCGTCCTTCTGGCGCCGCATCATCGGCAGGACCGCGGCGCAGCAGTAGTAGGTGCCGTCCAGGTCGATCCGCACGACCTGGTCCCAGCCCTCGCGGCTGACATCCTTCCAGCTGCGCTTCAGGATGTTGATGCCGGCGGAGTTCACCAGGATGTCGAGCCGGCCGAACTTCTCCTCGATGCGGGCGGCCACTGCCTCGACCGCATCGCCATCGGCAACGTCCAGCGGCTCCAGCACGAACTCGCCGCCCTGGTCGCCGGCCGCGCGGATCGCGGCGGCGACCTCTTCCAGCTTCTCCCTGCGGCGCCCCGACAGCACCACGTGCATGCCCGCCGCTGCATAGGCCAGCGCCGCGGCGGCGCCGATGCCGGTGCCGGCGCCGGTGATCCAGGCCACCTTGTCCTTCAGGTCTCTCATCCTGCGGTTCCTCCCCCGTGATGGTCGCGGGCCCCTGAAGCCTGACGGAGCCGCGCTGCAGAATACCGGAGGAGGCTTACCCGCTGACGGCCCGCCCTGTCCATGCGGTCCGGCCCGTCGACCGCCCCGACAGGTCAGGAGGCCGAGGAACCGCTGCTGGCCGTGCTCCCGCCGCTCTGCTGCATCAGCCGCTCGATCGCGGCCTGCAGTTCCGGCAGCCGCACCGGCTTGTACAGCAGGTCGTCCAGGCCGGCATCCAGATAGCCCTGCCGGTGCTCCGGCGTGGCATCCGCGGTCAGGCCGAGGATCGGGATCCGCTGCAGGGGGCCGGGCACGATCCGCACCGCCCGCGCGACCTCGGTGCCGGTCAGGCCCGGCATCTGGATGTCCAGCAGAAGCAGGTCTGGCACGGGCGGGCCGCCCGGCAGCTGGGCGTCCTGGCCCGGTTCCTGCGCATGAGGGCCGTGCGGGCCGCGCTCCGCGGCCCGCACGGCGGCGAGCGCTGCCGTGCCGTCCGCGACGAGGTGCGGGCGATGCCCGATCCGCTCCAGCAGGGCGCCCAGAAGCATGCGATTGGTGTCGCTGTCCTCCGCGACCAGGATGTCATAGCCGGATGCCGCCGCCCGCGGGCCGCCGGCAGGCGCCGCGACCGGTGCGAGACGCCTGGCCGGCTCCTTGTCGGTCACCGGCATCGGCGTCATGCGGCCCGGGGCGTGCAGGCGCTCCACCGGCACGGTCAGGCGGAAGCTGGCACCGGCGCCGGGCATGCCGAAGGCTTCCAGCCGGCCGCCCATGCCGGCGATCAGCCGGGCGCAGATCGCCAGCCCGCCGGTACCGCGCCGCACGGTGTCCTCTCCCGCGGCACCGCCCTCGGCCTCCGGCGCCACCGCGTGAAGCGGATTCTCCGCCGGATCGAAGCCGTGCCCGGTGTCGCGGACGGTCACCATCAGGTTCAGCCCGTAGCGGGCGGTCAGGCAGCGGGCGGCGATGGTGACGCCGCCGGCATCCGTGGCGCGGACCGCATTGCCGACCAGGTTGATCAGCACCTGTCGCAATGCGCCGACATCCACGGACAGGTGTGGCGGCAGGTCCGGATCCAGGTCGCGCCGGAGCCAGATCCCCTTTGACGCCGCCTGGGCGTTGAACAGGGTGAAGACCTCTTCCACCAGGGTCGCCGGCGCCATCGGCTGCGGCCTGTCGCGGCGTTCGCCCGCCTCCAGCCGCGACAGGTCGAGTAGGTCGTTCAGGATCCCGGACAGCGCTTCGGTCGACAGCCGCAGGGCGGCGAGCCAGTCGCGCTGCTGGCGGCTGAGGCTGGAGCCTTCCAGCAGGGCGATGCTGCCCATCATGCCGGCGATCGGCGTGCGCAGCTCGTGACTGACGGTGCCGAGGAACCGCGAGCGCGCCCGCAGCCCGGCTTCCGCAGCGGCCTGCGCCTCGGCATAGCGCGCCTCCATCCGGTCGTTGACATGCAGCACGTTGGCGACGATCAGCAGCACCCCGGCGGTGGCCAGGCCAGCACGGTAGTAGTGCATCATGTCCTGCATGTCGGACGGCAGGCGCGAGGGCGGGACATGGCCGGTGGCCTTCAGCCAGAGCATGGCGGCCAGGGCGGCCAGCACCACCAGGGCCACGCGCAGGCCGGCGCGCATGCTGATGGTGAAGCAGGCCAGCCCGATGCCGACCGGAACGACCTGCATGAAGTCCCAGATCTTTCCGCCGCCGAACCACCAGGCAACGACGCTCTGCCCGAAGAAGGTGGCGACCAGCACGCCCGACAGGGCGGTCAGCGGCAGGCCGCGGCGCAGCAGGAAAGGCAGGGCGCCGTTGATGCTGCCCACCAGCATCAGCAGGATCAGACCGATATAGGGTGGCTTGGCGATGCCAAGTCCGATTCCCGCACCCAGTGCCCAGGCCATCGCGCCCAGGCCCAGCAGCGGGCCGATCACGATCAGGATGCGCGCACGGATCTGGCTGTGCCGGTCCACGGGGAAGCCGTCCGGCAGGAAACGGTCCGGCAGGGTGTCGAGCCACGACCAGGGGCCGCGGCGGGCCCGGGCGCTGCCGGATCCCGGCCGGAAGGCCCGGTTGTCCGCCGGCGGGACCGGCAGGCCAGTCGGATCGGCAGGCCCGGTATTGGGCGGGCCGGCATCGGGCGGCGGGCTGGCGGTCGGTGGCGAGGTCATGACGCCAGTTATTCGAACGCGTGCGAAAAGGCCATTCGACAAAAGTCTAGGCTGTCATTCCGGAGTCGCAGCGGCCCCCGCCCGCAACCGGCCCGACTCTTGCTCGTGACAACTGGACTGTTCGTTTCTGGGACGCGGGGGCGCAATGGGCTATTCGCATAAAGCGCTGCCGGGAGGAGAGGGGCCCGAACGCGCGGCGGGTGAGGGGGGCGGCGGCGGAAGCGATGCCGGCGGCGGCCCCTGGGATTCGCCAGGTGTGCATGTCGCCGTCACGCGACGTGACCTTCCGACCGACCTGATCGGCCAGCGGCTGTTTGCCGTCTGGCACCGCCTGCGCGACCGCAATGGCGGCATGCCGCCGTGGATCGATGTCGCGGCGCTGGACGTGGCGGATGCCGTGCCGGGTGCGATCGTGGCACTTCCCGACGGCGGGCGGACGGACCGTTTCCGGGCATCTTTCGTCGGCGCCGAGGTGCGGCGGATCTGGGGCGACGACTTTACCGGCCGGGTGATGCACAGCCGCGTCTTCCCGGAAATGTCGGACGCGGTCACCTGCGGCATGGCCAAGGCGCTGCAGGAGGGGCGGCCGGTGGCGGCGGAATACCGGGTCCAGATCGCGTTCCGCATCTCCTACCTGCATGTCGCTTTCCTGCCCTTCGCGGCACCACGGGCGCAGGATTCCCGCAACCAGGGCCTTCGCAAACAGGACCTTCGCAACTCGGGGCCGCGTGTTCTGGTGCACCTCAACTTCTCGAACATCACTGTCCGGGAAGCCCGCGACTGGCGCACCACCCTGGAGACACAGTCCCGGATCCAGCGTCTGCTCGACAGCCAGGAGGCGGGCTGAACCCGCCGCCGCCCTCCGTCACGTCATCTTGAAGCGCCGCGGGGGCACTGCGACCGCTTGCGGCCTTGCCTCGCGGCGGCGCTTGGCGGACCCTCCGCACCATCATGTATCAGGACAAGCTCTTCGCGCGGCGAACCCCGCGCGCCTCGGGCCGGCGGCGGCTGCCAGGGGCGGTGGCGGCGATCTGCGCCGTCGCGCTGGCGGTGCTGCCGTCGGCCGCCGCGA
>MDTD01157300.1_pt1 | contig 42303 bp, 40 predicted proteins | sample 811221 | NCBI WGS metagenome assembly MDTD01 (sample SAMN05326646, study PRJNA326480) | marine metagenome | isolation source: seawater | place: Pacific Ocean: South West | collected 2011
ACCGGCGCCGGCGCATCGCCGGCAGCCGCCAGGCCGACCGGCGCAGTCTCGGCCAGGTCCTGCGCATCGGGCCAGTCGGCGGCCACCAAGTCGTCGAAGCCGCTGGCCTCCGCCGCAAGTTCGTGCGGCGCCCCGGCGGCGGGCGCGGCCCCCGCCTGCGCTTCCCGGGTTGCGATGCCGCCATCGGCCTGGCTGTCGTCACCGCTGCCGATCGGCTCGGCATCACCGGCTTCGTGGCCGGAGCGGTCGTCGGCGGATTCCTCTCCGGCCGGGGTCCAGGCTTCCGGCGCCTGGCTGACCTCGGCACTGTCGCCGGCCCTGGCAACGCTGTCGCTGTCCGCCGCGACCATCGAACTGATGCGGCGGTCGAGTTCCAGCATCGTCTCTTCGAAATCGTTCGACCGGTTCCGCTCGATCGCTGTCAGCAGGGAATGCAGCATGTGCCGCAGCTGCTCGTTCTCCCCCCGCGCCTTGTCCAGTGCGCGGCCACGCTCTTCCGCCAGGGCACGCGCCTCCGCAGCCTCCTGGCGGAGGACATGCACCTGCTCCCCGCTCTCGGCCAGGTTCCGCTCGTGCATCGCGATCATGTCGATCAGGCGCTGGCCGTAGTCCCGGCGCTGACGCGACATTGCGTTGAACTGCCGCTCTGCCGCTTCGACGCGTCTCTGAAGCTCATCGAAACTGCTCATCCGTCCTCCAAACGCAGCCCGACTCTCGCTGCACGGGAAGCCGATCCATCAGCACGGTCGGCAAGGGCGAGGCTGCCGGTCCGGCAGTGGCGTGGCGGCCACCCGCGGGTCCGGGCCTGCGGCCGGGATGCATGCCATGGTCCAGGATGCATGTCTGTGCCCTGCCGGCAATGCGACAGGCGAACGAGGGTGCAAACTCGGCGGATGCAGGCACTGCCGGTGCGGCGCCCGCCCGGTCAGGGCCATCCGCATCCGCGCGGAAACCGGTGGAACACCGATGCGGCAGGGAATACCGATGCGGCAGGGAATACCGATGCGGCAGGGAATACCGGCATTGTCGACCCGGCGGGAAGGACCTGCCTTCCGGCGAGTGGTCGGAGCGGCGGGATTCGAACCCACGACCTCTTGTCCCCCAGACAAGCGCGCTACCAGGCTGCGCTACGCTCCGCACCGCACCGAACCGGGGCTGCGACTGATGATCGCCACGGCGCCGGTTTCGGAGCGCGGGACTATAGCCATGGCATCGGGAGGCTGCAATCGGTAAGCCGCATGCCGCAAGAGGGCGTGGCACCGCCATGCGGCGGCAGAGAGAGCCGCCGCCGGAGCAGCCCGTGCAACGGCCGGAGCGAAGTTCAGGAACCGGCCTGCTGGAGTTCCCGCTGCAGAACCTCGCGCACGGTGCGCAGGTCGAGCAGCACCTTGCCGAGTCGCTGCCGCCAAGCCTCGTCGCGTGCCGCCAGCGCGACCGCGGCGACCGGCTCCGCCGGGCTGCCGTCGGCGGCGGCCGGATTGCCCTCGGCCGCCGGCGGTGCCGCAGACGCGGCAGCGCCCGGGTCGGAGCCCGCCGGCTCCGCGGCTGGCGCCGGGTCCTGCCCCCCCGGCCCGCCGGAAATCGCGGCAGCCGCCTCGCCCGGCTGCTGGGCATGGCCGCTGCCGGCAGCGGTGCCTTCTGTGGACGGCCCGCTATCGCCGCCTGTCGCAGTCGCCGGCCCCTGCTCCTCCGCTGCCGGCCCACGCATGCCGGCGGCGTCGCCGGCAGGTCCGCCCTCGCGGAGCACCCGCTGGACACCCTTGATGGTGTAGCCTTCACGGTACAGCAATACCCGGATCCGCCGCAGCAGGTCGACATCCTCGGGCCGGTAGTAGCGACGCCCGCCGCCACGCTTGAGCGGCCGGACCTGACTGAACTTGGTTTCCCAGAACCGCAGGACGTGCGGCGGAACGTCGAGGTCCTGCGCCACCTCGCTGATCGTACGGAACGCCTGCGGCGACTTCTCGCCGCGGCGGATGCTGTCGCCGCCGCGTCCGCTCCCGCCGCCGGTGCGCATGGCTGTGCGCCCGGCAACGCCGGACCCGTTGCGCGACGACGCGCCGGCACTCGTGCCCGGCAAGGCGCCGCTCAACCTTCGCCGCTCTCGGCGGCGGTTCGACCGGAAATGCCGGCAAGCGCCTGGTTGATCCGCTCCTTCAGCACCTGGCTGGCGCGAAACACCAAAACGCGGCGGGGCGAGATCGGCACTTCCTCTCCGGTCTTCGGATTGCGTCCGACCCGCCCGCCCTTGGCCCTGACCTGGAAGCTGCCGAAGGAGGAGATCTTGACGGTGTCGCCCCGCACCAGGGACTCGACGATCTCGTCGAGGACGTTCTCCACCAGTTCGGCGGATTCGTTCCGGGAGAGACCGACCTCCTGGTAGACCGCTTCGCTGAGCTGTGCCCGTGTCACCGTGCCCGGCATCAACCTCACCCCCTCGCCCAGGTCGCGCAGCTGTCCTGCCAGCGCACCCGAGCCCTGACCCTACTTCCAGGCGAGAAACCCGTCAATATCAGAGGGATAGGTAGCGATCTTTATATCTTGCTGCGACATTTCCGGGACAGTGCGGCGGTCCTGTGCCGGACTCGGCCCCGGCTTCGCCGGCGCCGATCGAGCGGCAGAGCCGGCCAGCCGGCGAAGATCGACTCGGTTCGGAGTCGAAAGCCGATTCCCGACGGCGGATCAGAGCCTTGCGGCAAGTCGTTGAACAGGCTTGGCGGGTCCAGCAACTGACGGGTCGGGGAACTGACGGGTCGGGAAACTGACGCGTCCGGGGCCTGCCTACCAGCGTGCCAGCGCACTGCCCCAGGTGAATCCGCCGCCCATGGCCTCCATCAGGACCAGATGGCCCGGCTGGATGCGGCCGTCGTTGACCGCCTCGTTCAGCGCCAGCGGCACCGAGGCGGCAGAGGTATTGCCGTGCCGGTCGACCGTCAACACGACCCGGTCGGGATCGATGTTCAGCTTGCGCGCGGTCGCATCGATGATCCGGCGGTTTGCCTGATGCGGCACCACCCAGTCGATATCCTCCGGCGTCAGGCCGGTCGCTGCCAGCGCCTCCGACACTGCATCGGAGAGGTTGACCACCGCATGCCGGAAGACCTCCTTTCCGGACATCCGCAGCTTGCCCACCGTCTGTGTCGACGACGGGCCGCCATCGACATAGAGCAGCTTCTCGTAGCGACCGTCGGAATGGAGGTGGGTGCTGAGCACGCCACGGTCCTCGGCCACGCCGCGGCCCTTGCCGGCCTGCAGGACGATGGCGCCGGCACCGTCGCCGAACAGCACGCAGGTGCCGCGATCCTCCCAGTCCAGGATGCGGGAGAATGTCTCCGCACCGATCACCAGCGCGGTGTCGGCCTGCCCTGCCTTGATGAAGTTGTCGGCCGTGGCCAGCGCATAGATGAAGCCGGTGCAGACCGCCTGGATGTCGAAGGCCGCGCCGGTAGTCAGGCCGAGCTCGGACTGTACCCTGCAGGCCGTGGCCGGAAAGGTCTGGTCCGGGGTCGCGGTCGCCAGCACGATCAGGTCGACATCGGTCACCTTGACGCCGGCATGGGCGAGAGCGCGCTCCGCGGCCTTCAGGCCCAGGGTCGAGGTGGTCTCATCAGGGCCGGCGATGCGGCGCTCCTTGATGCCGGTGCGCGCGGTGATCCATTCGTCGCTGGTATCGACCATGCGGGCCAGTTCGTCGTTCGACAGGGTCCGCTCCGGCAGGTAGGCGCCGCAACCGGTGATGATAGAGCGTCTCATACGGCCTGACCTGCAATCCTGTGCTCGACTTCGCCCGTGCCGTCGCCGGCATCGCCAGCTCCGGCATCGCCCCGTCCGGCATCGCCCCGTCCGGAATCACCCGGTCCGGCATCGCCCGGTCCGGCATCTTCCGGTCCAGCATCGCCAGGCCCGGCGCCCGCCGCGGGTCCGGCGCCGGCACCGTCCTGCGCCGCTACCCCCTTGGCGGATGCCTCCTTGGCCGCCGCAGGGTGGTCGCCCCGGCCGCCATCGGCAGAACCGAAGAACCGCCCGACGTCCCGGGCGGTGCGGGCCGGCAGGTCGTCCGCCACCATGTCGATCGCCAGTTCCAGGGCGGAGGCGAAGGCGACGGAATCCGCGCCGCCATGGCTCTTCACGACGATTCCGTTCAGGCCGAGGAAGACCCCGCCATTGTAGTAGCGCGGATCCAGCCGCTGGCGCAGCGCGTCGATCGCCCCCTGTGCGATCAGATAGCTGAGCTTGGTCAGCAGCGAGCGGCGGAACACGGCGCGGAGATAGCCGCCGATCATCCGCGCCGTGCCTTCCATCGTCTTCAGCGCAACATTGCCCGTGAAGCCGTCGGTCACGACGACGTCGACGACACCCTGGTTGATATCACCGCCCTCAACAAAGCCGTGAAATTCCAGCGGCAAGTCTTTGTTTTGCCTGAGAATGTCAGCAGCCTGGCGGATCGCATCACGCCCCTTCGTCTCTTCGACGCCGACATTGAGAAGGCCGACCAGCGGCTTCTGCCGGCCCAGCACGGCATGGGCGAAATGCGCCCCCATCATCGCGAACTGGGTCAGGTTCCGGGCATCGCATTCCACATTCGCGCCCAGGTCGAGCATGATCACCTCGCCGCGCGAGGTGGGCATCAGCGAGGCGATCGCGGGCCGGTCGACCCCGGGGAGGGTCTTCAGCAGGAACATCGACAGCGCCATCAGCGCGCCGGTATTGCCGTTGGAGACAACGCCGTCCGCCTCACCGGACACCACCGCATGGATCGCGCGGCCCATGCTGGTGTCGCTGCCCCGGCGCAGGACATGACTAGGCTTGTCCTTCGGCCCGACCAGGCCGGTCGTATGACGGATCTCGGCCCTGTCCTTCAGGCGGCCGACCTTCCGCATCAGCGGGGCGAGCTTCGCCTCGTCGCCGAAGATCAGGAAACGGGCGTCCGGGTATCGATAGCTGACATCGGCGGCGCCGACGATGACCGAACGCGGCCCGAGATCGCCACCCATGGCGTCGAGCGCGATGGTCCAGGGCCGGCTCATCGCCACACCCTGCTCAGCCCCGGCCCTGGCACGGAATCAGGCCAAGCCGCGCCGATGCCGGCGCGGCCGCGCCGCGCGCGCCCAGACGGGACGTCCGCAAACCGGACTCCCGCAAACCGGACTCGCGCCGCGGGAAGGCTCCGTGCGGCAACGCGAACGCCTGCCTCACGACATCCACGCGCGCGTCAGACGATCGCTTCGATCTCGACGACTTCGCGGCCGTCATAGTGACCGCAGGCGAGGCACATGTGGTGCGAACGCTTCATCTCCCCGCAATTGGAGCATTCGGTGACGTTCACCTGCTCCAGGGCGAGGTGCGACCGACGCATGCCGCGGCGGGACCGCGAGACTTTGGACTTCGGTACAGCCATGATTCTCTCTCTCTTTCCTACGTCTGCCGGACGACCCACTAGCAGTCGTTCCGGATATCCCCGATGCGGCGCGGTCACATCCAAGTCTAGCCCAGCTGTGCCACCGCGCCCATGTCTGTCGCGCCTGCATGGCGTCGGGGCCCCGGCGCCAAGGCCCCGTCCGTCGGCCCCGGCGGGGGCCTAGTGCTTCAGGTGCCGCAGCACCGCGAACGGGTTTTCCTTGCCCCGTTCGCCCTCGCCCGCTCCCGCGGCGGGACCTGCAGCATCGGCAGCGGCCGAACCCGCCCCCGGCCAGGTCGCCCCGGGCTTCCGCGGGTAGGGGTCCAGCGCCAGCGCCAGTTCCTCCGTCGCGAGCTCGCCCAGGTCCGCGCCCCCGTCCGGGACCGCGTCGGGCGGATCCTCGGCGCCGGGGTCGATCTCGCCATCCTCAGCAGCCGCTTCCTCCGGCGCCGCGATGACGAATGACCGCTGCACCGGCACCCGGATCTCCGCCTCGACCGGCTCCAGCGACACGACGCAGGTCTGCGTGACCGACGCCGTCAGTTCCCCGGCCAGACGGAAGCCGTCGATCGCATAGTCCCGCTGCAGCCGTCCGACAAGCCGCAGCAAGGCGACCCGCCGCAATCCGAGCCGGCCTGCGACCGCCGCGCATTCCGTCTCGTCCGCGCGCAGGTCGACCGCAAGCCCATCCTCCGGCAGCTCTGCCAGATCCACCGGACGCGAAAACTCGACCCGCCCGCCTTGCCCTGCAGGCAGGCTGCCATCGTGACCGCGTTTCATCGGCTGTCCCTCCAGTCCCGGCTCCGCCCGCCGCTGGGTCCATCGGCCGGTCCCGGATCACCAATGCTCCGGTACACGGCAGTCCAACTGCGCCCGATACACGCTCGCGCCAGCGGATGGCAAGGGACCCGCCGCGGCCGGACCGGGATGGCAACTCCGACTCCGAAGAGGGTATGCGCTATGGTCACCGTCCCCATGGGGGTACGCCGCCAAGGTGCCGGAAAATAGGCGCAGCGACAGCCCGCGTCAATCCGTCTCTGCAGCCGGTTTCGAAGCGCTTTCCGCCGCCTCTCCGGGCGGCGGAAAGGTGACCCGTCCGTGCGCCAGTTCGGACCAGTCCTGGACCGCCAGGTCGCGATCGCAGCGGCGGACATAGACGGCCATCTGTGCGGCCGGTGCCGAATCCGAGCCGCGATAGAGGTTGCGGCGCACCGCCTCCTCCAGCCCGTCGCCAGGCGCCTCGCCGGTCCCGGCCCCGTCGAAGCCACCGCCGTCGAAGCCACCGCCGTCGAGGCCGGCGTCATAGGCCGCCACACGGCCGTAGAACGCCTGCGCCATCGCCTTCACCCGCTTGCCGACCCGCAGGTCGCTGACCCCCATGATGCGCAGGTTGTTGTCCATGTCGGCGAACATCAGGTCGAACAGGCGCTGCGACAGTTCGCGGCCTGCCGGCTCTTCGCGTCGCAGGCGCCGCAGGATCAGGTAGACGTGAAGGGTGAGCAGGTCGAAGCGGCCGTCCACGCTGTCATCGACCGCGAAGTCGCGGTAGAACAGCGGCAGGCGCGCCTGCTCGATGGCGCTGCGGTAGAGGCCGAAGCTGGCCTCCTCCAGTGCCGCACGCCGCTTGAAACCGGACAGAACGCCGAGCATGTTGCGCGCCCATTCAAACCATTGCCTTGCAGAGAAGGTGAGCTAGGCGCCAAATGGCCATCAGTCAAACCCTTTCCCCGCTCCCGCGTCACCGCGATGGCAGCCGTCCGGCCAGCCGCCTTGTCGGCCGCCTTGGCAGCCGCTTCGGCAGCCGCTGGTTCCTGGCGGCGGCCGCGCTGCTGCTCCTGCTGCTGGCCGCCGCCTGCACGCCGCGCCTGTCCACCCACGGGGCCGTCTTCACCGACGAGGAAGCGGACCGCATCCAGCCCGGCCGCCAGACCCAGGCCGAGGTCGAGCAGATCCTGGGTTCGCCGTCGGTCACCGCCACGTTCCGCCGCCCTGAAGACACCTGGTACTACATCTCCAGCGAGTTCGAGGCCTACGGCATCTTCGCGCCGGAAGCGGTCCGCCGGCGGATCCTGGCGGTGAACTTCGACGAGAGCCTGCGGGTGAAGGAGGTCGAGCGCTTCGAGCTGGAGGACGGCCAGGAGGTTGCCATGGTCGAGCGGGAAACGCCGACCCGGGGCAAGGAACTCAGCCTGCTGCAGCAGCTGTTCGGCAATCTCGGCCGGTTCAACGACGTCTCCCCCAGCAGCAACTGAAGCCCGGGCCAGCGCCAGTGAAAAGCGACGGGCGGTGCTATGCGCCGTCCTGTCCGGGCACCGCGGCGCTGGCAAAGGTGGCCATGCCGTGATGGCAGGCCAGGGCGGCGCGGACCAGCAGCAGTGCGACGGCGGCGCCGGACGCCTCTCCCAGCCGCAAGCCGATATCCAGCAGGGGCGCCAGGCCGAGCCCGTCCAGGAGTCGACGGTGCCCCGGCTCCGCGGAGACATGGCCGGCCAGGCAATGCGCCAGGGCATCGGGCTGCTGGCGCTGCAGGACGGCCGCCGCAGCCGAACAGACGAAGCCGTCCAGGATCACCGGTATGCGGCGCAGCCGGGCGCAGAGGATGGCGCCGCTCATCGCCGCGATCTCCCGCCCGCCCAGGCAGCGCAGCGCTTCCAGCGGTGCGCCTTTCGCGGCGGGATTGGCGGCGAGGCCGCGATCCACCGCCTGCGCCTTGCGTTCCAGGCCCGCGGCATCGACCCCGGTGCCGGGGCCCACCCACTGCCGGCCGTCGCCGCCGAACAGGGCGGCGCAGAGGGCCGCGGCGACCGTGGTGTTCGCGATCCCCATCTCGCCGATGCACAGCAGGTCGGTCTCGCCCACCGCATTCCAGCCCGCCGCAAAGGCCGCCATGCATTCCGCCTCCGACATCGCCGGCCCGGCGGTGAAATCCGCCGTCGGCCGATCCAGGTCCAGCGCCTGCACCGCGAATCCGGCCCCGGCCAGGCCGGCCAGCTGGTTCACGGCGGCGCCGCCGGCGCGGAAATTCTCCACCATGGCCACCGTCACCGCCGCCGGAAAGGCGGAGACGCCCTGCGCGGCCACCCCGTGATTGCCGGCGAAGACCAGCACCTGCGGTGCCGCGGCCCGGGGCCCCGTCTCGCCCTGCCAGGCGGCCAGCCAGGCGCAGATCTCCTCCAGCCGGCCAAGCGAGCCGGGCGGCTTGGTCAGCTGCGCCTGATGGGCGGCGACCCGCGCCACCTGCCCGTCCGCCGCCGCCGGCAGCACCCCTTCCAGGATCGCGGCGACCTCCTGCAGGCTTGCGGGCGCGGCGGGCGGCGGGCTGTGGGTCATGGCTGGACCTTTCTGCTGGGGAGGATGTCCCGATGACGAAATGGCAGCGGCTGCGGCATGTGGCGGCGGAGGCCTGGCTGGACCTGCGCGTCGCGCTGCTGCAGTTCACGCGGTTCCCGGTACCGGCGGGCGAAATGCCGTCGCCCGGCCGCGCCCGGCGCGGCGCCTGGGCCTGGCCGGTCGCCGGCCTGCTGGCCGGCGCGGCCGGGGCGCTCGCCTACTGGCTGGCAGGCAGCCTCGGCCTGCCGCCGCTCCTGGCGGCACTCCTGGCCGTCGCGGCGATGGTGCTGGCGACCGGCGCCCTGCACGAGGACGGGCTGGCTGATTTCGCCGACGGCATCGGCGGCGGCCGCGATCGTGAAAGCAGGCTGCGGATCATGCGCGACAGCCGGCTGGGCAGCTACGGCGCCCTCGCCCTGGTGCTGGCGACACTCTGGCGCATCGCGGCGCTCGCGGCGCTGCCGCCGGCGCTGGCGATCCCGGCGATCCTGGCGCTCGCCGCCGCCGCGCGCTGGTCCAGCGCCCTGCTGGCCCATGCCCTGCCACCCGCCAATCCTGACGGCCAGAGCGCCGCCGCCGGCCGGCCGGGCCTGCCGGCGCTGGCGGCAGGACTTGCGGCCTGCCTGCTGCCGGCACTGCTGCTGCCCGGCGCATTGCCGGTCCTGCCGCTGCTGGCCGCCCTGGCGGCCGCGGCGATCACCGGACTGCTGGTCCGGCGCGCCATCGGCGGCCAGACCGGCGACGCGCTGGGCACGGCGGCTCAGGGCTGCGAGATCCTGGGCTATGGCCTGATCCTCTCCCTGCTGCCCTGACGGCTGCCCTGGCGCCGCCGCGGCGCCGCGACTGCCATCCTGGGAAATGCGGGCCGAAAAAGAAGCGGGGCGGCCGTTGCCGGCCGCCCCGCGATGGCTGTCCGCTCCGCCCGGACCTGCCGGCCCGGGCGGCGCCGGAGAACCGGCCGGTCAGGCGTGGGCCATCACCGCAAGCAGCAGCAGCGCCACGATGTTGGTGATCTTGATCATCGGGTTCACCGCCGGGCCGGCCGTATCCTTGTACGGGTCGCCGACGGTGTCGCCGGTCACCGCGGCCTTGTGGGCCTCGGAGCCCTTGCCGCCGTGATGGCCGTCCTCGATGTACTTCTTGGCATTGTCCCAGGCACCGCCGCCGGCGGTCATCGAGATCGCCACGAACAGGCCGGTCACGATCACGCCCAGCAGCATCGCGCCCACCGCCGAGAACGCTTCGGAGCGGCCGGCAATGAGCAGGATGACGACATACAGCACGATCGGCGCCAGAACCGGCAGCAGCGAGGGGATGATCATCTCCTTGATCGCCGCCTTGGTCAGCAGGTCGACGCAGCGGCCGTATTCCGGCTTCGCCTTGCCTTCCATGATGCCCGGGATCTCGCGGAACTGGCGGCGCACTTCCTCCACCACGGCACCGGCCGCCCGGCCGACCGCGGTCATGCCCATCGCGCCGAACAGGAACGGCAGCAGGCCGCCCAGGAACAGGCCGACCACGACGTAGGGATTGTCCAGGCCGAAGTCGAGCTCAACCCCCTGGAAGTAGCTGTAGGTGTCGGGGTTGGCGATGAAGTACTTCAGGTCCTGGTTGTAGGCGGCGAACAGCACCAGCGCGCCCAGGCCGGCGGAGCCGATGGCATAGCCCTTGGTCACCGCCTTGGTGGTGTTGCCGACCGCGTCCAGCGCGTCGGTGGTCTTGCGCACCTCGGCATCCATGTCGGCCATTTCGGCAATGCCGCCGGCATTGTCGGTCACCGGGCCGTAGGCATCGAGCGCCACCACCATGCCGGCCAGCGCCAGCATGCTGGTCACCGCGATGGCCAGGCCGAACAGGCCGGCAATCAGGTAAGTGACGACGATGGCGACACAGATCAGCAGCGCCGGGATCGCCGTCGCCTCCATCGAGATCGCCAGGCCCTGGATCACGTTCGTGCCATGGCCGGTGGTGGAGGCCTGCGCGACGGAGCGGACCGGGCGGTACTCGGTGCCGGTATAGTACTCCGTGACCCAGACGATCAGGCCGGTCAGCACGATACCCGCCAGGGCGCACCAGAACAGGTCCAGGCCGGTATAGGCCTGACCGGCGATCTGGCCGAGGCCGACGGTGAGCTGCGTGACGATGAAGATGCCGATCAGCGACAGCACCGCCGAGGCGACGAAGCCCTTGTACAGCGCGCCCATGATGTTCTGGCTGCTGCCCAGGCGGACGAAGAAGGTGCCGATGATCGAGGCGATGATGCAGGCGCCGCCGATGGCCAGCGGATAGCCCATGATCTGCAGCACCTGGCCCGGCTCGCCGGCGGCGGAGAAGAAGATGGAGCCCAGCACCATGGTGGCGACGATGGTCACCGCATAGGTCTCGAACAGGTCGGCGGCCATGCCGGCGCAGTCGCCGACATTGTCGCCCACATTGTCGGCGATCACCGCCGGGTTGCGCGGATCGTCCTCGGGGATCCCGGCCTCGACCTTGCCGACCAGGTCGGCGCCGACATCCGCGCCCTTGGTGAAGATGCCGCCGCCGAGACGGGCGAAGATCGAGATCAGGGAGGCGCCGAAGCCGAGCGCGACCAGAGCGTCGATCATGCCGCGGCCCTCGACGCCGATGCCCAGCAGGATCAGGAAGTAGCCGGCGACCGCCAGCAGGGCCAGGCCCGCCACCAGCATGCCGGTAACGGCGCCGGCACGGAACGCGATGCTCAGGCCATGGGCCAGGCCCTTCCGCGCGCCTTCCGCCGTGCGGACATTCGCCCGGACGGAGATGTGCATGCCGATATAGCCGGTGGCACCCGACAGCACCGCGCCGATCACGAAGCCGACGCCGACCTGCCAGCCGAGCAGGATGCCGATGATCACGGCAATCACGATGCCGACGATCCCGATGGTGGAATACTGGCGGTTCAGGTAGGCGCTGGCGCCTTCCTGAACGGCGGCGGCGATCTGGCGCATCCGCTCGTTGCCGGCATCGGCGGACATCACCGCCCGCGTCGTCACAAGGCCATACAGCACCGCCAGGACGGCGCATGCGATGGCGAACCAGACCACGATCATCTGTGGCACCCCTTCGTCATTTTCTCTTTGACCAGGCCGGCGCGCCGCCTGGCGTTCCCCAGAACTTCAACTCTCGGACTTAACCGTCACTTCCGGACGGCTTCCCGTTCGGACGATCACCCGCTCGGAAGACCGATGACCGCGGAACGGCCCCCGGCGCAGCAGCCCGCGCGCGACACGGCGCGGCGGGCAGGAAAGCAAGGGAAGCGGAACCTCGCCCCGGGCAACAGGCCGGACCCGATACAGGCCGTACCGTCTTAGGGTCGGGCCGGGCCGGAACCGGTCGCCGGGCAAAGTGCCGCCGAGCCCCGGCTCCTGCCGAAAGCGCGCCGGTTTATGCCAGACTTGTCATAGCCACGCAACAAGTTGGCGGTTTTTCGCGCCCGGAACAGCGGCGCCCTGCCGCCGGTCCTATTCCGTAAGCACGGGCCGGCGGCCGCCGAACAGGGCCACCACCAGGATTGCCACCAGGACCGCGGGTATGGCGACGAGGACGACGGTCTCCCAGCCGAACTCGTACAGCACCTTGCCGGAGAACAGGGAGGCGATCGCCATGCCGCCGAACACCAGAAAGTCGTTGGCCGCCTGGCTCTTCGCCCGCTCCGCCACCGTGTAGGTGCGGGTCAGCAGGGTGGTGCCGCCGATGAACATGAAGTTCCAGCCAATCCCCAGCAGCACCAGGTTGGCCCAGAAATTCCACCAGGTGATGCCGGACCAGCCGCAGAGGATACCGGCCAGGTTCAGCACCCCGCCTGTGATGATGATCGAGCGAACGCCGAACCGGTCGATCAGGGTGCCGGTCACGAAGCTGGGCAGGAACATCGCCAGCACATGGAACTGGATCACCGTGGCCGTCGGGTCGAAGGCGAAGCCGCAGACCTGCATCGCCAGCGGCGTCGCGGTCATCAGGAAACTCATCGTGGCATAGCCGACCACGGCGCTGACGACCGCCGCGATGAAGGCCGGCTGGGCCATGATCTGGCTCAGGGGGCGTCCGGTCTCCGCCCGCTGCGCCGCGGTCAACGGCGGGATCCGCAGGAAGAACAGCAGCCCGCAGGCCAGCACGCTGATCACCGCCACCGCAAGATAGGCGCCGAGGTACAGCACCGGCTCGAAAAGGTCGCGGGTATGCTTTGCGATCTCCGGCCCGGCGAAGGCGGCAATCACGCCACCGGCCATGACGAAGGAGATGGCGCGCGCGCGCACCCGTTCCGGCGCGCCGTCCACGGCGGCGAATCGGTAGTACTGGGCGGAGGCGTTGAAGGCGCCGAACAACAGCGAGGAGAAGACGAACAGCCAGAACATCCCCTCGTTCACCGCATAGGCGCTGAGCAGGGCGGAAAAGGTGCCGAAGACGCCGCCGAGGATGAAGCCCGCGCGGCGTCCGAAGCGCCGCATGAAGAAGGCGGCGGGGATGGTGAACAGCGCCGTGCCCACCACGGTGGCCGCCACCGGCAGGGTGGCGGTGCCCTTGTCCTCCGCCAGGCCATAGCCGACCAGGCCGCCGACGGAGATCTGGATCGACATGCCGGAGACGAACAGGGCCTGGCCCAGCGACAGGATCGGCACGTTGCGCCAGACTCTGGGCGCCGGCGCGGCAGCACCCGCCGCGTCCTCCGTCGATGTCACCATGTCAGCATCCGATCTTCAGAATCTGGGTGAACATCACGCCAGACACCACGTCCTTGCCATAGACCTTGTTGGCAATGCTCATCACCCGCTTCGTCACCGACGGTAGCAGGTCGGCCGGGAACTCGCCCGTCTGCGTGATCGGATAGGCGAAAAAGTCGCGGATCACGGCATCGCGGAAGCGCGGCATCAGGGCGCGAAGCTTGGTCGGGCTGCCTTCCGGCCCGATCACCAGCGCCATCGTGATTGCCTCCTGCGGCCGGCCGCCGCGGTCGGGCGGCACCATCGGCGCATAGAACGGATCCAGCGGCAGGGTGTCGCCGGCCTCTGTCTGTGCCCCTTCGGCCGCGGCCTCCGCGTCATGGCCGCCGCCGGCGGCCTGCGCCGGCGCAGGCAGGCCCCCTGCCAGCATCGCCGCCATGGCGAACAGGATGGCCGGCAGAATGGCCGGTGCGCGCCGCGGCGATGTCCCGGCCCGGCGATGCGTCGTTTCCTGCGGCATGGCGTTCCCTCTCCTCTCCGGCTCCGCCGGCTCAGCTGAAATGCTGGTATCCGGCCCCGACAATCTCTACCGCCGCTCCGGTGGCGTCCAGCACGACGACCTGTCCGGCCGGGCCGGCCGCGGCCTCGCCGATCCGAGTCAGCGGCAGGTCCAGCGCGGCCGACAAATCAGCAAGGGCCGCGCGATGGGCGACCGGTGCGGCAAAGGCCAGTTCGTAGTCATCGCCGGCACTCATCAGCCCGGGCAGGCGGTCCGGCATGTCGGCCACGATCTCCGCCGCCGCATCGGACAGCGGCAGTGCGGGCGCAGAGAGGCGGATCGCCAGGTCCGACTGCCGCGCGACATGGCCGAGGTCCTGCAGCAGCCCGTCCGACAGGTCGATGCAGGCGCTGGCAAGCGCGCCGCCCTCGCCCTCCGCCAGCCGGCGCCCCAGCGCCAGACGCGGCTCCGGCCAGTGCAGGCGCTGCAGCAGCGGCGCGGACAGCCGCTCGGGAAGGCCGGTCAGCCCGCCCAGCTTGATGGCAAGGCCCAGGCCTGCATCGCCGACGGTTCCGGAAACATAGATGTCGTCGCCCACCGCGGCGCCGTTGCGCCGCAGGGCCCGGCCGGCCCGCACCGTGCCGACGGCGGTGACCGTCAGGACCGCCGGTCCCGGTGTCGCCACGCTGTCGCCGCCCAGAAGCGGCACCTCGTAGCGGTCGATATCGGCGCCCAGCCCCTCGGCGAAGGCGGCCAGCCAGGCCTCGTCCTCATGCGGGCCGAGTGCGGTGTTCAGCAGGAAGCCGAACGGGGTCGCGCCCATCGCCGCAAGGTCAGACAGGTTGACCCGCAGCAGCTTGGCGGCCACCGCCTGCGGGCCGTCATCGTCGAGATAGTGGCGACCGGAGACCATCGTATCGGTGGTCAGGACCACCGCACGTCCCGGCGGCGGCTGCCACAGGGCGGCGTCGTCGGTCAGGACCAGCGCGGCATCGGCGCCGCGGGTCAGGGGCGCAAGATAGGTGGCGATTCGGTCGAACTCGTTCACGGGCTGGGTTCCGCACCGTCAGGCGCCGTGGCGCACCTCTCGGCCGATCCTGTCCAGGATCGCGTGGACCAGGTCCGCCTCCGTCTTGCTGAAGAAGTCATAGGCGAGCGCGACATATTCGGTGATGACCACCGCGGTCGGCGTGTCGATCCGCGCCAGCAGCTCATAGACCCCGGCGCGCAGGATTGCCCGCAGGGTGATCTCCATCCTGGCCACCTCGCGCCGGCCCTCCAGCGCCCGGTTGATCAGCCCGTCGATCTCCTCCCGGCGGTCGCAGGCACCGGCGACGATGTCGCGGAACCAGGCGCGGTCGGCCTCCAGCGCGGGCAGTTCGTCACCCGGCGCATCGCCGGGCATGGCCTCCCCGGCCGCCTGGGGCACCCGCAGCACAGGCGCCGCCCCTGCATCCTCCTCCGCCGCCGTCCCGGTGCCGCCGGCCGGCGGGGCCAGACGGTGCCGTTCGAACTCAGCGATCACGTTCGCGGGGCGGTCGCTGTTCTGCTCGATCTGGTAGAGCGCCTGCACCGCCGCCAGCCGCGCGAAGGTCCGCGCGCCGGGCCGGCGCGGCAGCGGACCGCCGCCCCCGCCGGAACCGCCCCCGCCAAACCCGCGCTTGCCAGACCCGCCCTTGCCAGACCCGCCCTTGCCGGGCCCGCCCCCGCCACGGCTCGAGCCACCACCCCTGCCGGAGCCGCCGCCCTTGCCCGAGGCATCCTGCCCGGCAGCCGCCAGCACCGCTGCGCGGCTCACGCCGGCATGCCCAGCTGGCGGCGCCAATCGATCAGCGACAGGGCGGCGCGCGCGGCGTCGCCGCCCTTGTCCTTCTCGTCTGGCCGGGCACGCACCAGCGCCTGCTCGTAATTCTCGACCGTCAGGATGCCGTTGCCGATCGCCGCACCGCTGGTGATGCCGATCTGCTGCAGGGCCCGCGCGCTCTCGCTCGCGACGATCTCGAAATGATAGGTCTCGCCGCGGATCACGCAGCCCAGCGCCACAAAGCCGTCATAGCGCCGGGCACGGTGATTCTCGGACGGCGCCATCACCGCGTTGGCGATCGCGGTCGGGATCTCCAGCGCGCCGGGCACGCTCACCCGGTCGAAGCTGCCCCCGACACGCTCGATCGCGGCGATCGCCCCTTGCGCCAGGAAATCGGAAAGGTCGTCGTAGAAGCGCGCCTCGACGATCAGAAGATGCGGTGCATCCTGCCTCATGGCCTGATGTGTCCCCCTTCAGGAATGTCGTTGCGGTCCGGGCGCCAGGCGCCGGGGCCGATTGCGGGACGGACACGGCGTCCCGGCCGGGCCCGCACATGCGGGCCTGCATAGATGAGGTCTGCGCTCAGACCCGGTAAGCGGCCGGCACGGGCCGTGTCTCCACCACCTCCATGCCATAGCCTTCCAGGCCGACGATCTGCCGCGGCGTGTTCGACAGCAGGATCATCGACCTGACGCCGAGGTCCAGCAGGATCTGGGCACCGATGCCATAGTCGCGCAGCTGTTCCGGCGCGTGCGGGGTATCGTCCTGCTGACGCCGCACGAACTCCGACATCGCCGTCGCCCGCGGCTCGCGGATGATCACGATGACGCCGGCGCCGGCCTCGCCGATCATGCGCATCGCGCCGGCCAGCACGCCGGTGCGGTGCCCCTCCGCGCCCAGGATGTCCGCCAGGACATTGGTCGCATGCATCCGCACCAGGACCGGGCGGTCGCCGCGGATCTCGCCCTTCACCAGCGCGATATGCTCCGCATATTCCACCCGGTTGGCATAGACCATCAGCCGGAAGTCGCCGCCCCAGCGGGAATGGAAATCGCATTCCGCGATATTGCTGATCAGCTTCTCGGTGCGCCGCCGGTAGGCGATCAGGTCGGCGATGGTCGCCACCTTCAGACCGTGTTCCCGCGCGAAAGCCAGCAGGTCCGGCAGGCGCGCCATCGTGCCGTCGTCGTTCATGATCTCGCAGATCACGCCGGACGGGTTCATGCCGGCAAGCCGGGCGATATCGACCGCGGCCTCGGTATGGCCGGCGCGGACCAGAGTGCCGCCGTCGCGCGCCATCAGCGGAAAGACATGGCCGGGAGAGGCGATGTCCTGGGCGCCGCGATTGTGGTTGATGGCGACCGAGATCGTATGTGCCCGGTCGGCGGCCGAGATGCCGGTCGTGACCCCCTCCCGCGCCTCGATCGAGACGGTGAAGGCGGTCTGGTGGCGGGAGGCATTGTCCTTCGACATCAGCGGCAGGCCGAGCTGCTCGATCCGCTCGCCGGTCATCGCCAGGCAGATCAGGCCGCGGCCATGCTTGGCCATGAAGTTGATGACCTCGGGGCTGCATTTCTCCGCCGGGATCACCAGATCGCCCTCGTTCTCGCGATCCTCGTCATCCACCAGCACGACCATCCGCCCGGCCCGGACCTCGTCCAGGACCTCGGGAATGCTCGCCAGTTCGTCCCGATCCACCACTGTCCGTTCCGCCGTTTCCGTCATGGCCGTTCCCGTCATGGGGCGGCCGCCCCTGCGGCGCGCAGATGCGGCCCCGCCAGCCGCGAGATATAGCGGGCGAGGATGTCGATCTCCAGGTTCACCCGCATGCCCGGCGCGGCCGTCCCCAGGGTGGTCTTCGCCTGGGTATGCGGAATGATGTTGACACCGAACCGCGGCCCGTCGCCGGCATCCGGCTCCACCTCGTTGACGGTCAGCGAGATGCCGTCCATCGCGATCGCCCCCTTCGGCGCGACAAAAGGCGCGATCGCCGCAGGCATGCGGATGGCCAGCCGCACCGAATCCCCTTCCAGCTGCATGGCGACGATCTCGCCCACGCCGTCGACATGGCCGGTGACGATATGGCCGCCCAGTTCCTCGCCCACCCGCAGGGAGCGTTCCAGATTGACCCGGGCGCCGGGCTGCCAGGCGTCCAGTGCGGTGCAGGCCATGGTCTCCGCCGAGACGTCGACCGCGAACCAGTCCTCGCCCTTGTCGACGACGGTCAGGCAGGGCCCGCTGCAGGCGATGGAGGCGCCGATGTCGATCGTGTCGGTGTCGTAGGCAGTGGCGATGACGACGCGGATATCCCCCCGCCGCTCGATGCTGCGCACGCTGCCGACATCCGTGATGATTCCTGTGAACATGACCGCATCTCTTAGCCCGCCCTGACATAGGTTTCCAGGACGTCGACGCCAAGCGCCTGTCGATCCTTCAATCGCCAGTCGGCGGCGGCGGCCAGATCGACCGCGGGCAGCGCGCCCAGGGCCGGCAGGCCGCCGGCGCCCAGCACCCGGCCGGCGCGATACCAGGCGAACATGTCCGCCAGCCCGGCCTGCAGGAAAGCGGTGGCCAGCCCGGCCCCGCCCTCCAGCAGCAGGCTGGTGATGCCGCGTGCCGCCAGCGCCTGCAGCACCGCCTGCGGCGCCGGCCGCGGGTCGTGCGCCGCGGCGCCGGCGCAATGCAGCAGCTGCACCCCGCGGCGTTCCAGTTCTACGGCCGTGCCGTACGGCAACGCATCGCCATGCGCCAGCCAGACCGGCGGCGCATCCCCGTCCGCCGGCCCGGACAGCAGCCGGCTGCCCATCGGCAGGCCGGCACCGGAGGCCATCACGACCCGTACCGGCGAGCGGCCCCCCAGACCCGGCAAGCGGCAGGTCAGCTGCGGATCATCGGCACGCAGGGTGCCGGCACCGACCAGGATCGCGTCGTGCTGCGCCCGCAGCAGATGGCCATGGTTCCGGGCCGGCAGATCGGTGATCCACTGGCTGCGGCCGTCGGCGGCGGTGATGCGGCCATCCAGGCTGGTCGCCAGCTTGACCGTGACCCAGGGCCGGCGGCTGCGGATACGCTGCAGGAAGCCGCGCACCGTCCAGGCCGCCTCGTCGGCGCAGATGCCGTCGACGACCACGATCCCCGCCGCCTGCAGGATCGCCTTGCCGCGACCGTCGACCCGCGGGTCGGGGTCGTCGACGGCGATCACGCAGGCAGCGATGCCGGCCGTGACCAGCGCCTCGGCGCAGGGCGGGGTCTGCCCGTGATGGGCACAGGGTTCCAGGGTGACATAGGCGGTCGCGCCGCGCGCACGGTCGCCCGCCTCGGCCAGCGCCACCGCCTCCGCGTGCGGGCGGCCACCCGGCCTGGTCCAGCCGCGCCCCACGACCTGACCGTCGCGCAGCAGCAGGCAGCCGACGTTCGGATTCGGCCAAGTGCGCCCGGCGCCGCGCCGGGCGAGGCCGATCGCGACCCGCATCCAACGCTCATGCTCCAGGCGGGCAGCTGCCGGCAGCGGCCCGACGGAATGCATCGCCGCGTCCGGCCCGGACAGGCCGCCGCCGCCGCGCCCGCCGGTCATCCGTCCCCCCTACCGTTCGGGCGGCGTGTCTTCACTGAGGGTGCCAAGGAAAGCCTCGAAGTCCTTGGCTTCCCTGAAATTCTTGTAGACGGAAGCGAAGCGCACATAGGCCACCTGGTCGATCGCCGCCAGGCTCTCCATCACCAGTTCGCCGATGCTGTCGGAGGTGACCTCCTGCTCGCCCATGCTTTCCAGCCGGCGCACGATGGAGTTGATCGCCTTCTCCAGACGCTCCGGATCGACCGGCCGCTTGCGGACCGCGATCTCCATCGAGCGGGCGAGCTTGTCGCGGTCGAACGGCGTGCGCTGGCCGTTCTTCTTGATGACGGTCAGTTCCCGCAGCTGCACCCGCTCGAAGGTCGTGAACCGCGCGCCGCAGTTCGGGCAGTATCTGCGCCGCCGGATGGCGGTATTGTCCTCCGTCGGCCGGGAGTCCTTCACCTGCGTATCGTCATGGCCGCAGAACGGACACCGCATAGAGCCCCTCTCCCTCGCACGCGGTCAAACGGACGCGGCGCCGGCCGCCCGCAGAGGGCGAAGGCCAGCGCCGCGCATGAACGGCAGTGCCGGAATCATACCGGCCCAAGGGGTCACAGCAAGCGCCACAGCAAGCGATTGTGGCAGGACCGGCAAGATATACAGGATCTATGGCGCAACGGGCACAGTCACCCCGAACAGCACAGGCACCCCGAACCGCACAGGCACCCCGAACCGTAAAGGAGCGGCTGCGCGCCCCGCGGGATCATCCTTCCGGATAGATCGGGAAGCGGCGGCACAGCTCCAGCACCTCGCCCCGCACGCGCTTTTCCACGCCTTCGGCGCCTTCCGGCGCCTGGGAGACGGCGTCCAGCACGTCGGAGATCAGCTCGCCCACCCGGCGGAACTCCGCCACGCCGAAGCCGCGGGTGGTGCCCGCCGGGGTCCCCAGGCGGATGCCGGAGGTGACGGTCGGCTTCTCCGGATCGCCGGGAATGCCGTTCTTGTTGCAGGTGAAACCTGCGCGCTCCAGCGCGGCTTCCGCGAGCTTGCCGGTCAGGCTCTTCGGCCGCAGGTCGACCAGCAGCATGTGGCTGTCGGTGCCGTTGGAGACGATCTTCAGTCCCCGCTGCTCGAGCACGGCGGCGAGCGCCCGCGCATTGTCGACCACCGCCTGGGCGTAAGCCTTGAATTCCGGCCGCAACGCCTCGCCGAAGGCGACCGCCTTGGCGGCGATCACATGCATCAGCGGGCCGCCCTGCAGGCCGGGGAAGATCGCGGAGTTGATCTTCTTCCCCAGCTCCGGATCGTCGCTCAGGATCATGCCGCCGCGCGGGCCGCGCAGGGTCTTGTGGGTCGTCGTCGTGGCGACATGGGCATGCGGGAACGGGCTGGGATAGACGCCCGCCGCCACCAGGCCGGCATAATGCGCCATGTCGACCATCAGAATGGCATCGACGGAATCGGCGATCTCGCGGAAGCCGGCGAAGTCGATCACCCGGGAATAGGCGGAGCCGCCGGCGATGATCAGCTTCGGACGATGCTCCCGCGCCAGGCTGGCCACCTGGTCCATGTCGATCCGGCCGTCCGCCTCGTGCACGCCATACTGTTTCGCATTGAACCATTTGCCGGACTGGTTCGGCGCCGCGCCATGGGTCAGGTGGCCGCCGGCGTCCAGCGACATGCCCAGGATCGTGTCGCCCGGCTTCAGCAGCGCCAGGAACACGCCCTGGTTGGCCTGCGCGCCGGAATGCGGCTGCACATTGGCGAAGGCGCAGCCGAACAGCTTCTTCGCGCGGTCGATGGCCAGCTGCTCCGCAACGTCGACGAATTCGCAACCGCCATAGTAGCGCCGGCCCGGATAGCCCTCCGCATACTTGTTGGTCAGGACCGAGCCCTGCGCCTGCAGGACCGCACGACTGACGATGTTCTCGGATGCGATCAGCTCGATCTGGTCCTGCTGGCGCCGAAGCTCGTTCTCGATGCCCTGCCAGAGTTCGGGATCGACGCTCGCCAGATCCTCCCGGAAGAAGCCTTCCGCCGACGCCGCAAGTCCTGCCGCGTTGCTCATGTCGTCAAACCTTTCGTCTCAGTCGTGCTGCCGCCTGCGATCCCGGCCGGGATCCGGGCAGCCTGTCAGCCGGCCGCCCCGGTCGATATGCCCGTGTCGAGCTTGGTGACCCGCCGCTGATGGCGCTCGCCGCCATCGAACGGCGTGGCGAGAAACGTCTTCAACGCCTCCCGCGCGGTCTCCACCCCCATCAGGCGGGCGCCGAAGGCGGCGATGTTGGCGTCGTTATGTTCCCGCGCCAGCCGGGCGGTCAAGCTGTCGTGCAGCACCGCCGCCCGCGCGCCGGGAACCCTGTTGGCCGCGATCGAGATGCCGATGCCGGAGCCGCAGACGATCACGCCGGCATCCGCCTCCCCCGCCGCGACGGCGCGCGCCGCAGCCATGCCGAAATCGGGATAGTCCACCGAGGTTTCGTCATGGGTACCCAGGTCGTTGACCTTGTATCCTGACGCTTTGAGGTCCGCTTTCAGCAGCTCCTTCAATGGCAGGCCGGCATGATCACTTGCCATGACTATGGTCTGCGGACCCGAGCTATTTGCGGGCATAGTCTTTGCATCCTTCAAGGCAGCGGTATCGAAACGAAACAACCGCATCCCGGGGAAACGATCCAATCCAGTCGTGGGGGTCCTAGCATGCGGTCCGTGACAAGACGAGTCGCGGATCGGCTGCAGGATAAAATTTGCCTGGATTGCGATTAAAATACCCCTGAATGTCATCGCAACAACCGACTAGATAGGATTAAGCTGGAATTTTCGGGGGTTTGCCGTCAAATGCGCTTAACGATTAATTGACAGAAGCAACCTGCGAAACTATCCATCGTTACAAATTCCAGAAACTGATCTGAATTGTGACGGTGGTAGGAACTGCGGCGCTGTCGAACTCGGTCGAACGGTAAGGTGGGATAAAGATTCAACATGGCGGAGAACGATTCCGAACACGGTCCCGATGGGAAGCTGCTGGACCTGACATCCAAGATCGTGTCGGCCTATGTGGGCAACAACTCGATTGCTTCGAGCGGGATTCCCGAGCTGATCCGCGCCGTCCACGCGGCGCTGGAGACGGTGGGCAATCCGGAGGAGAGCCCTGCTCAGCAGCAGAAGCCGGCCGTGCCGGTGAAGAAGTCGATACAGCCGGACCACATCGTCTGCCTGGAAGACGGCAAGAAGCTGAAGATGCTGAAGCGTTACTTGCGGACGACCTATGGCATGAGCCCGGAAGAATACCGGACCAAGTGGGGCCTGCCCCCCGACTATCCGATGGTGGCGCCGAACTACGCGGCACAACGGTCGAAGTTCGCCAAGAAGATCGGCCTCGGCAAACGCGGCCGTAAGCGGCCGGCAGCCACCGCCGCCAAGTAATCGGTCCGCGGCAGGGGACGGGCATGCCACAGCCAGGCTGACCCGTCCCTTCATGCCCGCCCCACCGGCGTCCCGCCGCCGGTGGCCGCCGATGCGGCGGCGGGCGGGCTGTCCCCTTCCTGCCCGAACGACGCCCCCTCCACCCGACCGACGTCCCGCCTCCCGACCGCCCGCCTGTCCGGCCATGCCGGCCGACCGCCCCTGCCGGATCTGGCCTTTTCCCGCGTACGCCGCCACAATTGCACCTTCGCGACGGTTTCGCGGACCGGCTGCAGGGCCATCGGACAGATCTGGGAGGATCGGACCGCCATGGGGGCGCGCGCAGATTGATCGCCATCCGAGACCTCGCCAAATCCTTCGGCGGCCTGCAGGCCGTCCATGACTGCAGCCTGGATATCGGCCGGGGCACGATCACCGGCCTGATCGGCCCCAACGGCGCCGGCAAGACGACCCTCTTCAACATGATCGCAGGCGCGCTGCGTCCGACTTCGGGACAGATCCTGTTCGAGGACAGGGATATTGCCGTCCTGCCGCCGCATGTCCTGTTCCGAATGGGGATCGTCCGCACCTTCCAGATCCCCCACGAATTCGCCGAGATGACGGTGATCGAGAACCTGATGCTGGTGCCGCAGGGGCAGACCGGGGAACGGCTGCTCGCCTCCTGGTTCCAGTGGGGGCGTGTCCGCGCGGAGGAAGAGGAGAACCGTGCCCGGGCCGAGTCGGTGCTGGATTTCCTGCAACTGACCCGGTTGCGCGACGAACGCGCCGGCAACCTGTCTGGCGGGCAGAAGAAGCTGCTGGAACTGGGCCGCACGATGATGACGGAAGCGCGGCTGGTGCTGCTCGACGAACCCGGCGCCGGGGTCAATCCGACCCTGATGGGCGAACTGGCGGAAATGGTGCTGCGGTTGAACCGGGAGCGCGGCTACACCTTCTGCATCATCGAACATGACATGGACCTGATCGCGCGGCTCTGCGACCCGGTCTATGTGCTGGCCGAGGGCACCGTCCTGACCCACGGCCGGATGGAGGATATCCGCCGCGACCCGCGGGTGCTGGAGGCCTATCTTGGCGGCAGCGCCGAGGCGGCGGAAGCTGCTGCCAACAACCGTCTTTCCGCCGGCGGGGCGGCCTGACATGGCGCTGCTGGAGGTCGACGCCATCACCGGCGGCTATGGCGAGGCCGACATCCTGCACGACGTCACGATGCGGGTGGAGGATGGCGAGGTGGTCGCCATCGTCGGCCCCAACGGCGCCGGCAAGTCCACCGCGATGAAGGCGGTGTTCGGCCTGGTCACCATCCGGCAGGGGCAGATCCGCTTCCGCGGCGAGGACATCACCGGCCTGAAGCCGGACCGGGTGGTGCGCCGCGGCATCAGCTATGTGCCGCAGACCGACAACATCTTTCCCAGCCTCTCGGTGGACGAGAATCTGGACATGGGCGCCTTCCTGCGCAGCGACGGCATCCGCGAACAGAAGGCGCGGATCTACGAGCTGTTCCCGCCGCTGAAGGCGAAGCGCCGGCAGCCGGCCGGCACCCTGTCCGGCGGCCAGCGGCAGATGGTGGCGATGGGCCGGGCGCTGATGCTGGAGCCGGCGCTGCTGCTGCTGGACGAGCCCACGGCGGGGCTGAGCCCGAAATTCATGGACCAGATCTTCGACATCGTGCGCACGGTGCATGCCACCGGGGTCGGGATCCTGATGGTGGAGCAGAACGCGAAGCAGGCCCTGGCAATGGCCGACCGCGGCTATGTCCTGGCGATGGGCCGGAACCGGTACGAGGATACCGGGCAGGCGCTGCTGGCGAACAGCGAGGTGGCGGAGATGTTCCTTGGCGGCTGATGACGGCACAACAGCGGCATGCCGGCCGGGAGCGCAGGCATGCTGATCGACATCCTGCAGCTGCTGATCTACGGCATCGTCCTGGGCAGCATCATCGCGCTCGGCGCGATCGGCGTCTCGCTCACTTTCGGGATCCTGGGCTTCGCCAACTTCTCCCATGGCGACCTGATGACCTCCGGCGCCTATATCGCCTTCACCGTCTACACCATCCTGGCGCTGCCGCTATGGCTCGCCTTTCCCGCGGCGATCCTGGGGTCGATCGCGGTCGCGCTGGTGGTCGACTGGGCGTTCTATTCGCGCCTGCGCCGCAGCCGCGGCCTGATCCTGCTGATCTCCTCCTTCGGCGTGGCGCTGATCATCCGCAGCCTGGTGCAGATCGTCTGGGGTCCGGACAACCAGGTCTACGAGAGCGGCATCCAGATGGCGGTCCGCTTCGGCACCGACGTCGTCGGCCCGCCTGGCCTGCGGATCAAGCCGGACCAGATCCGCATCCTGGTCGGCGCGGTGATCCTTGTCAGCGCGGTGCATGTCTTCCTGCGCTACACCCGCATGGGCAAGGCGATGCGCGCCATGGCCGACAATCCCGACCTGGCGCGGCTGACCGGCATCGACACCGGCCGGGTGATCATCTGGACCTGGGTGATCGGCGCCGGCCTGGCGGGCGCCGCCGGCGTGTTCCTGGGGCTGGACACCCGCCTGCACCCGGACATGGGCTGGTTCATCCTGCTGCCGATCTTCGCCGCCACCATCCTGGGCGGCATCGGCAAGCCCTATGGCGCGATTGCCGGCGGGCTGGTGATCGGCATCGCGCAGGAACTGTCCACCCTGCCGATCCCGCCGGACTATGAGCCGCTGGTGAACCCGGCCTACAAGCCGGCGGTCGCCTTCGCGATCATGGTGCTGATGCTGATCGTCCGCCCGACCGGCCTGTTCGCCGGCCGCAGCCTGTAGGAGGCGCCGATGGAAATCGCCGGCCTGATCTCCTACCTGATCTTCTTCCTCACCTTCGTCGGCATCTACGGCCTGCTGGCCCTCGGGCTGAACAGCCAGTGGGGCTATACCGGCATGCTGAACCTCGGCATCGCCGCCTTCTTCGCGGTCGGCGCCTATACCACCGCGATCGTCACCACCGCGCCGACGGACCTGCATCTCGGCGGTTTCGACCTGCCCTTCCCGGTCGGCCTGCTGGCGGCGATGGTGACCTCCGGCCTGCTGGCACTGGTGATCGGCCTGATCACCCTGAAGCTGCGCTCCGACTATCTGGCGATCGCCTCGATCGGCATCGCGGAGATCGTGCGCCTGGTGCTGAAGAATGCCACCGAACTGACCAACGGCGTGCGCGGCCTGCCTCGGATCCCGCGGCCGCTGACCGACCTCTGGCCCGGCGGCGGCGAATTCCTGTTCCTGCTGCTGGTGCTGCTGCTGGTCGCCCTGGTCTACCTGGCCAGCGAACGCGCCTACCGCTCACCCTGGGGCCGGGTGCTGCGGGCGATCCGGGAGCGCGAACCCGCCGCCCAGGCGATGGGCAAGAATGCCACCGCCTTCCGCCTGCAGGCCTTCGTCTTCGGTTCCGCGATCATGGGCCTGGGCGGCGCCACCTACGCCCATTTCGTCGGCTTCATCAGCCCTGAGGCGTTCGACCCGCTGTTCGCCACCTTCCTGGTCTGGGTGATGCTGATCGTCGGCGGCAGCGGCAACAATCGCGGCGCCATCCTGGGCGCCGCCGTGGTCTGGGCGATCTGGACCCTGACGGAATCCGCGGTACAGCAGCTGCCCGGCGACATGGTCACCCAGGCATCGGCATTGCGGACCCTGCTGATCGGCCTGTTCCTGCAGGCGGTCCTGATCCTGCGGCCGAAAGGCATCCTGCCGGAGCGGCCGCCAAAGCCGGTGCCGCCGCCGAAGGCTTAGAAGCTTCCGCAGCCCCGGCCCCGCGCGCTCGCGCGACGCCGGGGCTGCGGAACGTCAGCTCAGCCGACGATCTCGGTGCCGGCGAAGAAGAAGGCGATCTCCTGCGCGGCGGTGTCGGCGGCGTCGGAGCCGTGCACGGAATTCGCCTCGATGCTCTCAGCGAAATCCTTGCGGATGGTGCCCTCGGCGGCATTGGCCGGGTTGGTGGCGCCCATCACGTCACGGTTCTTCTGCACGGCGTTCTCGCCCTCCAGGACCTGCACGACCACCGGGCCGGAGGTCATGAAGCTGACCAGGTCGCCGAAGAACGGCCGCTCCTTGTGCACGGCGTAAAAGGCCTCCGCCTGGGCCTGGCTCAGATGCAGGCGCTTCTGCGCCACGATGCGCAGGCCGGCGCTCTCCAGGCGGTCGATGACCTTGCCGGTGATGTTGCGGCGGGTCGCGTCCGGCTTGATGATGGAAAGGGTGCGCTCGATCGCCATGGTGATCTCCGATCTCGGTTCACGAATAGTGGATGTTGGGGGGAGCGCAGCCGCCGCAGGACGCGGTCCGCGGCGCCCCGGATGAAGCCATCCGGCCGCGCGGACCGGCGGGGCCCGCCGTCGCGCGGCTGTATAAAGGCGTTGCCGCAGCCCCGCAATAGCGATACCTCTCCGCCCTCGCCCGCCCCCGCCGGACTTCCAGCACCTCCATGCTCACACTCGACGGCATCACCCTGCGCATCGCCGGCCGCCCCCTGATCGAGGCGGCGAGCGTCGCCCTGCCGCCCGGCCAGCGGACCGGCCTGGTCGGCCGCAACGGTGCCGGCAAGTCGACCCTGCTGGCCGCCATCTCCGGTGCGCTCTCCCCCGACGCCGGCACCATCCGGATGCCGCCGCGCGCGCGGATGGGCATGCTGCGGCAGGAGGCGCCCGGCGGCGCGGAGGAGGTCCGCGCCCATGTCCTGGCCGGCGACGAGGAGCGGACCGCGATCCTGGCCGCCCTGGAGGCCGGGCCGGCGCCGGAAGAGATGGCGGAACTGCATGCCCGCCTGGATGCGATCGGCGCCCATGCCGCGCCGGCCCGCGCCGCCGGCATCCTGCACGGACTGGGCTTCGACGAGGACGCGCAGCAGCGCCCGCTCAGCGCCTTTTCCGGCGGCTGGCGGATGCGGGTGGCGCTGGCCCGCCTGCTGTTCTCCGCCCCGGACCTGCTGTTGCTGGACGAGCCGTCGAACCATCTGGACTTCGAAAGCACGGTCTGGCTGGACGGCTTCCTGCGGCGCTATCCGCATACCGTCCTGCTGGTCAGCCACGACCGGGCGCTGCTGGACCATGTCGACCATATCCTGCACCTGGAGGCGAAGCGCCTGACCCTGTATCGCGGCGCCTTTCCCACCTTCCAGAAGACCCGCATGGAGCGGCTGGCGCAGGACGCCGCCCTGGTGCGCAGGGAGCAGGCGGAGCGCGAGAAGCTGACCGCCTTCATCACCCGCTTCCGCGCCAAGGCGACGAAGGCGCGCCAGGCGCAGTCGAAGATGAAGCGGCTGGAGAAGTTGACCGCGACCATGCCGGTGATCGAGACCGACACCGCGCAGTTCGCCCTGCCGGAGATCAAGGACCCGCTGCCGCCGCCGCTGCTGACCGGCAAGGGCATCCAGCTCGGCTATGGCGAGCGACCGCCGGTCCTGGCCGGGCTGGACTTCCGCATCGACCCGGAGGACCGGATCGCGCTGCTGGGCGCCAATGGCAACGGCAAGTCGACCTTCGCCCGCTACCTGGCCGGCGAGCTGAAGCCCCGTGCCGGCGAGGAGACGCGGGCCCGCAAGCTGCGGGTCGGCTATTTCGCGCAGCACCAGCTCGACGCACTGCGGCCTGGCGACACGCCGCTGGGCCATATCCAGCGCGCCCTGCCGGACCTGGCGCCGCCGGCCGCCCGCAGCCGGCTGGCCCGCTTTGGCCTGGGCGCGGCGCAGGCGGAAACGCAGGTCGAGCGGCTGTCGGGCGGCGAGCGTGCCCGCCTGGCGCTCACCCTGGTCTGTGCGGAGGAGCCGCACATCCTGGTGCTCGACGAGCCGACGAACCATCTGGACCTCGACGCGCGCGGCGCCCTGGTGACTGCACTGACCGACTATGCCGGCGCCCTGGTGCTGATCAGCCACGACCGGCACATCATCGAGCATTGCGCCGACGCGCTGTGGATCACCCGCAACGGCACGATCAGCCCGTTCGACGGCGACCTGGACGATTACGCCGCCAGCCTGTCCGACGACCGCCCCGGCCCCGCCTGGCGGGCATCCGGCAACGACGCGCAGTCCTCCGCCAACCGCAAGGAGGAGCGCCGCGCCGCCGCGGAGCGGCGTGCCCAGCTGGCACCGCTGCGCAAGGCGGCGGAAAAGGCAGAGCGCCAGGTCGAGCGCCTGACCCGCGAGTTGCAGGCGGTGCAGGCGCAGCTCGCCGACCCGACCATCTACGAAGGCGATGGCGGCAAGGTCGCCGAGCTGGCCGGCCAGGAAGGCCGCCTCAAGAAGCTGCTGGAAGAGGCGGAGGAAGCCTGGCTGGAGGCGCAGGAGGCGCTGGAAACGGCGGAATAGCCGTTCCCTCCCCCTTCTGCCTGCCGGCCACGATCAGTTCGCGCAGGCGGTGAAATGGTCCTTGCAGCTGCTCTCGCTGCCGCCGGTCTGGACGCACTTCTCCGTGGCGATCTTCTTCGCGGCGTCCTCGCTGCCGGCCAGGCCGATCCCGTAGGCGGTCTTCGTCGCAACGATCAGCGAGATGCAGCCGTTGTGGGACCAGAAATGTTCCTCGCATTGCTTGCCCCCGCCCTCCTTTCGGCATTCCTTCGTGGCGCCGGCCTCCGCCTCCGCCTTTGTCGCGTGGGAGCTCATGCCGACCGCGCCGGCATCCGGGTCGTACGACAGGGCGGCGTAGCCCTCCGCGAACGCCGGGCCTGCAGCCAGTCCGGCCAGGATGACCGCGCCAGCAACGATCTTCGTTTTTCCGAGCATTCATCCCTCCATCGGAATCTGTAGCGGAACGGGACCGGTCCAGCAGCATCCGTGCCAGGGGCCCGCCCCCGCGGTCAGCGGGGGCCGCTTTCGACCAGCGCCTTCAGCCGCTCATATTCCTGCTGGACCGCGGGGTTCGCCGCCACCAGCTCCGCGGCAAGGGCGGCGAACTCGTTCTCCAGCCGCGCCTGGTCCCCTGGCGGCAGTTCGTGGACCAGGCCGCCATGATCGCGCCAGGCGGCATAGCTGTTGGCGACATTCTCCACCCCCCAGGGGAAAGCCGCCTCGTCAGCCGCACGGCCGGCAGCGACGATCGCCGCGCGGACCTCCGGCGGCTGGGACTGGAACCAGGCCTCGTTGACCAGGGTCACCGAGACGATCTCCGCGAAGCGCAGGTCGGTGACGTCGCGGCCGATGTCGTAGAACTTGAACGCGGTCAGGATCGGCATGCCGACCAGCATGCCGTCGATGCCGCCGTTCTGCAGCTGCGGCACCACCTCGCTCAGCGCCAGCGGCAGCGGCGCGGCGCCCAGAAGCTCCATCGGCTTCACCTGCATCGGCGAGGCGAAGGTGCGGATCTTCAGTCCCTTGAAGTCGGCCAGGGCGGTCACCGGCCGGGTGGTGAAGACCACGGTGGGGCTGTTGTAGAAGGCGCCGATCACCCGCAGGCCCTTGTCCAGGAACAGGGTCTCCAGACGGTCGCGATAGGCCGGATCCTGCAGCGCCTGCGCCACCTGTTGCGGGCTGCGGAACAGGCCGGGCACGTCGAAGGCCTGGAAGCGCGGGTCGATGGTGGTCACAAAGGCGGTCGGCGTGGTGAAGGCCTCGATGGTGCCCAGCAGCACGCCTTCGGCCATGCGCGGGATCGACCCCAGCTGGCTGGAGGGGAAGACCTGCGGATCGAGCCGGTCGCCGATCCGGTCGCGCAGTTCCGCGGCGAACACCTTCTGCCATTCGTGCTGGACGTCGTTGATGGTGGCCGAGGCGAGCTTCATCGGCGCCGCAACGCCTTTGGCGGCCGGCAGGACCGCGGCGAGAATGACGGCGGCCAGCAGCGCGTGGACCAGGATCTTCGACATGGCGGGCCCCTCCCCCGGGTCAGATGGCGCGCCCCAGCAGCAGCGAGAGCGCCGGCAGATAGGTGACCAGCAGGAGTGCCGCCACCTGGACCGCGACGAACGGCAGAACGCCGAGATAGAGCCGGTGCGCGGCGACGCCGGTCACAGTCTGCGCGACAAACAGGTTCAGCCCGAACGGCGGCGTGAACATGCCGATCGCCAGGTTGACCGTCATCACCACGCAGAAATGGATCGGGTCGATGCCCAGGGCAACCGCCATCGGCACCAGCAGCGGCGCCAGCACCAGGATCGCCGAGGTCGGGTCGAGGATGCAGCCGATCAGCAGCAGCACCAGGTTGACGCCGATCAGGAACGCCCATGGCGCCAGGGCAAGGGACTGCATCCAGGCGGTGATCGCCTGCGGCACCCCCTGGCTGGTCAGGATCCAGGTCACCAGCCCGGCCGCGGCGACGATCACCAGGATCTTCGCCGACAGGATCGCCGCATCGGCCGCCGCCTGCAGGATCGCCCCCCAACCCATCGAGCGGTAGACGAAGCGGGCGACCAGCATCGCGTAGAGGCTGGCCACGCCGCCCGCCTCGGTCGGCGAGAACCAGCCGGCATAGATCCCGCCAAGGACCAGGACCGGCATCAGCAGGCCCCAGAAGGCCGCCCGGGTGGTGCGCCAGGCGGTCACGGCATCGAAGCCGCCGCTGCGCGGAATGCCGGCCCGCAGGGCGATCACGATCACCGCGCCCGCCATCATCAGCGCCAGCAGCAGGCCGGGCAGCAGCCCGGCCAGGAACAGCCGCGGGATCGACTGCTCGGCGGCGAGGCCGTAGAGGATCAGCGCGATGCTGGGCGGGATGACGATGTCGATCGCGCCGGAGGCGGCGATCAGCCCCGCCGACCGGCCGCGGCCATAGCCGGCGGCCTCCAGCCTGGGGAACAGGGTGCGGCCCAGGCTGGCCACCGCCGCCACGCTGGAGCCCGAGATCGCGCCCAGCATGGCGGAGGCGCCGACCGTGGCCACGCCGAGGCTGCCCGGCATCCGGCCCGACAGGGCCAGCACCCAGTCGATCAGGCGCTGCGCGATGCCGCCGCGGCCCATCAGCTCGCCCGCCAGCACGAAGAACGGCACCGCCAGCAGGGCATAGTTGTCGAGCCCCCCGAACAGCACCTGGTGCAGGGCCGGGACCGGGATCGGCAGCACCAGGAACAGGGTCGCGGCGGCAGCCCCGAGCAGGACCAGGAACACCGGCAGGCCCAGCAGCAGCAGGACGACCGGCAGGGCGAGGAGGGTCAGGGTCATGCGTCCCCTTCCCTGCCGGCGCGCAGCAGGAGCCGGAGATCGCGCACCAGGTGGAACAGCGCCACCGCCGCCAGGCCGGCCAGGCCGGCCAGCAGCGCGCCATGCGGGATCGCCATCGGCAGCCCCAGCGCCATGCTGCGCGGACCGATCGCCGCGATGCGCTGCACGAACTGCCAGGAGGCATCGGCGGCAAGGCCGGCGATACACAGGGTCGCCAGGTCGTGCAGGACATAGAGGGCGCGGGCGCCACGCCCCCGCAGGCGTCCCGGCAGCAGTTCCAGCGCGATATGGTCGCGCAGGGCCAGCGCCAGCACGGCGCCCAGGATGACCAGGAAGATCATGGCGAAGACCAGGATCTCGTCGGTGCCGGTGATCGCGGCTGCGAACAGGTAGCGGCCGGCGGCATTGGCGACGTTCAGCAGCACCATTCCGATCAGGACGGCGCCCAGCAGCGCCCGTGCCGCCGCCAGCAGCGGCGCCACTAGCCGCGGTCCCGGATCAGGTCGGCCGCCTTTTCCGCGATCATCATCACCGCCGCGTTGATATTGCCGCCCGGGATCGTCGGCATGACCGAGGCATCCACCACCCGCAGCCCGGCGATGCCGCGCACCCGCAATGCGGCATCGACCACCGCGCCGTCGTCATGCCCCATCCGGCAGGTTCCCGCCGGATGATGGACGGTGATCAGGGTCTGCCGGATATGGGCATCGATCTGCGCATCGCTCTCGCAGTCCGGCCCTGGCAAAGTCTCCGCCGCGATGAAGGGCCGCATCGCCGGCTGGCCGGCCAGCCGGCGGGCGATGCGGATACCGGCGCGCAGCACCGCGCGATCGCGTTCGTCCGACAGAAAGTTCTGGCGGATGCGCGGCGCCGCGTCGGGGTCCGCCGACCGCAGGGCGACCTCGCCCCGGCTCTGCGGCCGGATCGCCACCGCGCGGATCGCGAAGCCGTCCTGGTAGGGCGGCCGGAACGGCGGCAGCCAGGGACCGGCGGTGATCGGCGCGGCGGTAAACAGCAGCTGGAGATCGGGCGGCGGCGGCTCCCTGCCGCCGGCCCCGCTGCGCAGGAAGGCCACCGTACCGCCGGGCACGTCGCCGGCGATGCCGCGGCCGGTCGCCCAGGTACGCAGCAAATCCAGGCCGATCCGGTCGGCGCGCATCCGTCGGGCCAGCGGGCCCGGCGCGCTGCGCCGCCAGGCCAGCATGGCGGAGGCATGGTCCTGCAGGTTGCGCCCCACCCCGGGCAGCGGCAGCAGGGGCGCGATGCCATGCGCCGCCAGCTGCTCCGGCGGGCCGATGCCGGACAGCATCAGCAGTTGCGGGCTGTTGATCGTGCCGGCGGACAGGATCACCTCCCGCGCCGCCCGCACCCGGTGCAGGCTGCCGTCGCGGCGATAGTCCAGGCCGGTGCAGCGCCCCTCGGCGAGCCGCAGCCGGGTCACCGTCGCGCCCGTGACCACGTCCAGGTTCCGCCGGCGGCGCACGGGATGCAGATAGGCGGTGGCGGCGGAGGCCCGGCGGCCGTTGCGGATCGTCATCTGCAGCCGGGCGAAGCCCTCCTGCTGCGCGGCATTGTAGTCGTCGGTCCAGGGGAAGCCGGCTTCCTCCCCCGCCGCGGCAAAGGCATCGACCAGCGGGTCGGCGTAGCGGCAGAACTGGGTGCGCAGCGGGCCGCCGCTGCCGCGCAGGTCGCTTGCGCCGCCCTCCCAGTCCTCCAGCCGGCGGAAATAGGGCAGCACCTTCTCGAACGACCAGTCGGGCAGGCCGTCCGCGGCCCAGCGGTCAAAATCGGACCGATGGCCGCGCACGAAAGCCATCGCGTTGGTGGAGGAACAGCCGCCGACCAGCTTGCCGCGGGCGCATTCGACCGCGCGGCCGCCGACATTCTCCTCCGGCTCGCAGAAATACATCCAGTCGTGGCGGCGCTGCAGCAGGATCCGGCCCCAGCCCAGCGGCAGGTGGACCAGCGGGTCGCGGTCCCAGCCGCCGGCCTCCAGCAGCAGCACGGAGATGCCCGGATCCGCGCTCAGCCGGTTGGCCAGCACGCAGCCGGCGGAGCCGGCGCCGACGATGACATAGTCGAAGCTCTGCATGGCCGGCATGGCCTCTCGCCGCATCAGGACATGCCGCTGCCGGACCGGGACGCTAGTGCCAGACCTCGGCCGCGACGTCGGCGACCAGCTTCAGCTTCGCCGCCTCCGCTTCCGGGCCGATGGAATTGCCGCCGGCGACGGAGGCGAAGCCGCATTGCGGGCTGAGCGCCAGCCGGTCCAGCGGCACCAGTTTCGCCGCCGCATCGATCCGCCGGCGCAGGTCGGCCGCCGGCTCCAGCTCCGGCGTCTTGGTGGACACCAGGCCCAGCACCGCATGCTTGCCCGCCGGCAGGAAGCGCAGCGGTTCGAAGCCCCCCGCCCGCTCGGTGTCGTATTCCAGGAAGAAGACGTCGACCGGCACGCCGTTGAACAGCCGCTCCGCCACCGGCTCGTAGCCGCCCGCCGCCATCCAGCGGCTGCGGAAGTTGCCGCGGCAGAGATGCATGCCGAAGGTGGCCTGCCCCTCGAACCCCGCCAGGATCCGGGCGATGGCGTCGACATAGCGGCCGGCCAGGGCTTCCGGATCGCCGCCCAGGCCCTGCACCTGCTCCCGGATCGACGGGTCGCAGAGCATTGCCAGCGGCACCTCGTCGAACTGGATATAGCGGCAGCCCGCCGCGATCAGGTCGGCAACCTCCGCCCGGTAGACCGCGATCAGGTCGTCCCAGTAGCGCTCGACATCCGGATAGGCGGCCGGGTCGGCGGGCGCATCCAGGCGGAAGAAGTGGAAGGCGCTGGGCGACGGCATGGTGACCTTCGGGGTGCGCGCGGTGAGCCCGCGCAGGCGGCGATACTCGTCCACGCAGATCGGGCTGTGGCGGCGGATCGTGGCGCAGGCATGGCAGGTCGGCCATTCGAAGGTCTCGCCGCTGCCGTCCTTGAAGCGGAAGGCAGAGGGCTCCAGCTCGAAGCCGCTCATCCGCTCGAAGAAGAAGCCGAACCAGGACGAGCGGCCGAACTCGCCGTCGGAGATCGACTGCAGGCCTGCCGCCTCCTGCATCCGCACCGCGTCCGCGATCGCCGCCGCCAGCACCGCGTCATAGCCCGCCTGGTCGATCTCGCCGCGGCGGAGCCGGCCATGGGCCGCCTTCAGCTCCGGCGGCCGCAACAGGCTGCCCACCTGCTCGGCACGGAACGGTGGCCTTGCCGTCATGGCCTTCCTCCCCCTTCGTTGTCCTATTTGAAGCCGCGCAGCCGGCCGACGATGCCCGCCGGGAAGTGGTAGACGCAGAGGATGAACAGCACGCCGAGCCAGAGCAGCCAGCGCTCCGGCGCGATCAGCTCCGGGACCAGCGGCAGCGAGATCGTCGCCTCCATGCCGACCGCCATCAGGTCCTGCAGGTAGAACTGCGCCAGGTTCATGATCACCACGCCGATGATCGCGCCGTACATCGACGCCATGCCGCCGATCACCAGCATCAGCAGGACGTCGATCATGATCGCGAAGGACATGCTGGTGTCCGGGCCGGTATAGCGCAGCCAGACCGCCGACAGGACGCCCGCCAGGGTCGCCATGCAGGCGGCGAAGACGAAGGAGGCGGTGCGGTAGGCGACCACCCGGTAGCCCAGCGCCTCGGCGCGGAATTCGTTCTCGCGGATCGCCAGCAGCACCCGGCCGAAGGGCGAGTTCACCACCCGCAGCATCACCAGGAACAGCACCGCGCTGACCAGGAAGACCAGGTAGTAGGAGACGATCTTGCCGCTGAAGCGCAGGCCGAGGATCTCGCCATCGAACAGCTTGAAGGCCGGCTTCAGCATCCGCGGCACGGAATAGGTGATGCCGTCCTCGCCGCCGGTGAATTCGTGCAGCTGGCTGGCCAGGATCAGCACGAAGCTGGCCGCCGCCAGGGTGATCATGGCGAAGAAGATCGCCCGCACCCGCAGGGACAGGAGCCCGATCGCCACCGCGACGACGATGCTGACACCCAGTGCCGCCAGGGTGCCCAGGCCGATCGCGCCCCAGCTGGCGCCCATATTGTCCAGCGCGATGGCGGCGCCGTAGGCGCCGAAGCCGAAGAACATGGTGTGCGCGAAGGAGACGATGCCGGTATAGCCCAGCAGCACGTCGTAGCTGGCCACCAGCACCACGAAGATGCAGATCCGCGCGCCCATCGCCAGCGCCCGCGGCCCGTCGTCGGCGAAGGGCAGGACCACCAGCGCCACGGTGATCAGCGCGATCACCACCGCCAGCACCCGGCTGCGGAAGCGGTCGCCGGACAGCAACCTGTCCATCAGCATGGCGCGGCTCCGCGCGGCAGGCAGCGCCACAAGCTGTCTGAAGCGGTCCAGGAAAGAATGCTACCGGCACCGCCCCCGCGATTGTCATCCCGGACTTGATCCGGGATCCATTCCGCCAGCAGCGAGGCTTCTGACCCGTTCACGGAATGGGTTCTCGGGTCAGGCCCGAGAACGACGCGTTTCCAGTCCATCCGGGACTTCTCGAGGTCGCCACCAACGATCGTGAAGGAAGCCGCCCTCATGTCTTCGTCGCCGGGTAGAGGCCGGTGGGGCGCCACAGCAGGATCAGCACCATCAGCAGCAGGGTGGAGCCCAGCGCCAGCTTCGGCGCCAGGAAGCCGGTATAGTTGGTCACCAGGCCGACCAGCAGCGCGCCGACCAGGGAGCCGCGCAGGCTGCCCAGCCCGCCGATGATCACCACGATGAAGACCAGGATCATCACCTCGTTGCCGACATGGGCGGTGATGATCTCCCGGTACAGGCCCCACATCACCCCGCCGACCGCGGCCAGGGCGGAGCCGGCGACGAAGACGCCGATGAAGACCGCCGTGACCCGGTAGCCCAGCGCCTCGACCATGTCGCGGTTCTCCACGCCGGCGCGGATGATCAGGCCGATGCGGGTGCGGGTCAGGGTCAGATAGGTGGCGATATAGACCAGCACGCCGAACGCCACCGCCAGCAGGCGGTAGCGCTCCAGGGTCGCCTCGCCGACGATCACGGTGCCGGCGAAGGCGTTCGGCATCGGCACGCTGACCGGCAGCGCGCCCCAGATCACCGGCACCAGCTGCTCCGCCACGATCAGCGCGCCCATGGTGATCAGGATCTGCTTCAGGTGCTGGCCATAGACCGGCCGGATCACGATCCGCTCGAACAGGAAGCCCATCGCCAGGCCGAACAGCACCGCCGCGGCCACCGCGATCAGCACGGCGAGCAGGTTCAGCGGCAGCGAATCCGCCGTCACCCAGGCGTTCAGCGGCACCAGGACCGAGGCGGCGATGAAGGCACCGAAAGTGATGAAGGCGCCATGGCCGAAATTCAGCACGTCCATCAGGCCGAACACCAGGCTCAGCCCGGCGGCCATCAGGAAGATCATCATGCCCATCGACAGGCCGGCCAGGGTCAGGGTCAGCCATTGCGGCAGGCCGCCGATCAGCGGCAGGCCGACGAGCACGATCAGCGGCACCAGGAGCGGCGGCAGCCAGGCCTCAACGATGTCGCGCAGCCGCTTCGGCGGCAGGCCGGCGGCGGCTTCTCCCGCCGCTGCATGTCCGGCCTCGCTCATGCCGTTCCTCCACTTGCAAAGCGCATCAGCCATGCCCCTCCAGGCTCAGGCCCAGCAGCCGCTCCTGCAGGCCGGCATCGGCCGTCAGCTCCGCCATCGTGCCGCGATGCACGGTGCGGCCGTCGTCGACCACCGCGACGGTATCGCCCAGCGAGCTGGCGAACAGGAAGTTCTGCTCGACCAGCAGGACCGTCGTCTCCGACCGCTTCAGTTCACGGAAGGCGTCGATCATCGCGGTGATGATCGCCGGCGCCAGCCCTTTCGTCGGCTCGTCGATCAGCAGCAGCTCGCGCGGCTCGATCATCGCGCGGGCGATCGACAGCATCTGCTTCTGCCCGCCCGACAGCACGCCAGCCGGTGCCTCCCAGAACTTGCGCAGCGCCGGGAACAGGTTCAGCAGCCAGTCCAGCCGGTCCGCCGAAAAGGCGCCTTCCCGCGCGGCCAGGGTCATGTTCTCCTTCACCGTCAGGCCGGCGAAGATGCCCATGTCCTCCGGCACATAGGCGATGCCGTCGCGCGCATTGGCATGCGGCCGCCGGCCGCCGATCGGCTGCCCGCGGAAGCGGACCTCCCCTTGCGACGGCGCCAGCAGCCCCATGATGGTCTTCAGGGTGGTCGTCTTGCCGGCGCCGTTGCGGCCCAGCAGGACGGTCATGCCGCCACGCGGCACCTCCAGGTCGATGCCCTGCAGGATGTGATACTGGCCGATATGGGTATGCACGCCGGCCAGGCTGAGCAGCGGCTCCTCCGTCATCAGCCGGCCCCCGCTCCGCTGCCGGGCGCGACACCGAGATAGGCCTCCTGCACCACCGGCAGGCCCATCACCGCGTCAGGTTCGCCGTCCGCCACCTTCTGGCCGTTGTGCAGCACGACGATGCGGTCGGCCAGGGCGCGGACCACGTTCATCTTGTGCTCCACCAGCAGGATCGTCTTGTCGCCGCGCGCCTTGATGCCGTGGATCAGGTCCAGGATCACCGGCGCGTCGTCGGCGCTCATGCCGGCGGTCGGCTCGTCGAACATGAAGACCTCCGGCTCCAGCGCCATCAGCAGCGCCACTTCCAGCTTGCGCTGGTCGCCATGGCTGAGGGCGGAGACCCGGTTATAGGCCTGTCCCAGCAGCGCCACCTGGTCGAGCAGCAGTTCCGCCCGTTCGATCAGTTCCCGATGGCGGTTGGCGACGCTGAACAGGTCGAAGCCGACCCGCTGGCGCGCCTGCACGGCCAGCCGGACATTCTCCAGCACGAACAGGTTGGGAAACAGGTTGGTCAGCTGGAAGGCGCGGCCGATGCCCCGCAGCGCCCGCTTCGACGCCGGCAGGCCGGAAATGTCCTCGCCGAACAGGAAGACCCGGCCGGCGCTCTGCCGCAGCTGGCCGGAGATCAGGTTGAAATAGGTGGTCTTGCCGGCGCCGTTCGGGCCGACGATCGCGGTCAGGCTGCCGGCCTGGAACGCGCAGCTCACCTGCGAGACGGCGACATGGCCGCCGAAGCGGATCGTCAGGTCCCGGGTCTCCAGGACCGGATGCGCCGCCGGGATGCTGTCGGCCGAAAAGCTGTTGGGTTGCGCCTCTGCCATCTTGCCCAGGCCCCGACGGCCCCCGGCACCCCATGCGGGCGCCGGGGACCGGCAGCCAGGCCTCCAGCCGCTACTTGTTGACCGGGATGTCCATTTCCTCCGGCTTGATCTCGCGGACCAGTTCCGGGATCGCCCAGTCGACGTCCGGGTCCACCTTGATCTTGAAGTGGTACATCGACTGCAGCGCCTGATGGTCCTCCGGCCGGAAGGTCATCGTCCCCTTCGGGGATTCGAAGGACATGCCCTCCATCGCCTTGATCAGGTCCGCCGTCTCCGTCGAGCCGGCCTTCTTCAGGGCTTCGATCACCGCGATGCCGGCCGCCATGCCGCCCGCGGTGAAGAAGTCCGGCGGCGAGTTGAAGCGCTCCTGGTGGGTCTTCACCAGCCAGTCGTTCACCGGGTTCTTCGGCGCCTCGTAGTAGTAGTAGATGGCGCCTTCCATGCCGGGCACCCGCTTGTAGGTCGGCAGCACCGGCAGGATATGGCCGCCGGTCGACAGCTCGATGTCATAGCGCTCCGGCGCCATGCCCTTCAGCTTGCCCATCGGGTCGCCGGAGCCGGCGACGTAGATCAGGATCACCTTGCGGCCGGGCTGGTCCTTCAGGGCATCCAGCAGGCGCTGGCCGGGCGCGGTATAGTCGGTGGTCTTCAGCGGCACGTATTCCTCGTGCACGACATGCGCGCCGGTCCCCTCCAGCGCCCGCTTGAAGGCGGCGACGCCGTCGCGGCCGAAGGCATAATCCTCCGCCAGGGTGGCGACATAGAGGTTCTCGTCCGGCTTCAGCGCCAGCGCCTGGGCCTGCATGTCCATCGAGGAGTTGCGCGAGGTCTTGAAGATGTACTCGCTGGCATCCGGGCCGGTCAGGCTGTCGGCCACCGCCGGTTCCACCAGCAGGATCTTCTCGTACTCCGCCGCGACCGGCAGCATCGCCATGGTGACGCCGGAAGAGGTGCCGCCGACGGCGAGCACCACCTCGTCCTCGCCATAGGCCTCCGCCAGCACGGCGCGCGCCACGTCGGGCTTGAACTGGGTGTCCTTGGTGATGATCTCGATCGGCCGGTCCAGGACCATGTTGCTGCCGCCGGTGGCATATTCGATGCCGAGCTTGAAGCCGTCCTGGCTCTGCCGGGAGAAGACCTCCAGCGGCGATCCGCTGGTGCCCTGCACCAGGGCGATCTTGATCGGCTCCTTGTCCTGGGCCTGGGCCGCCGGCACCAGGCCGGCACCGGGCGCCAGGGCCGCCAGGCCCAGCAGCGCCGCTCCGGCGACGGACAGGACCGTCAGGGGGTTCCGGAAACGCATTCTCTCCTCCCAAATCGCATCGACCGGCGGCCGGGAGCAACGCCCCCCGGGGACCGCGCGGCCAGGGCGCCATTATGAAGATGGCAGTGCCGCTTTGCCACAGCCGTCCTGCGACGACGCACCCGGAAAGAGCCGGGATGCATGCCAGTGCGAAATTTCATCAAACGATCATTTTCGCTTCATCAACCATTAAGGGGCCGCCGCCGAGTCTCGCCGCATCTGCTGACGGCGAAAAGGCCAGAGCGAGATGCGTCACGGACATGCGCCTTCCCTTTTTCTGCCCCCGCCCGCAGGGGCCGGCGCCCCAGAGCCCCCGTCCGGCTTCGCGGACCGCGACCGGTTCCTGCATCGGGTGGCGCAGGACACCGTTCATGCCTTCCAGTCCGTGACGCAGATCGACACCGGCATCTCGCACGGTTTCGAGGCATTGCTGCGCGGCGTCGAAAGGCTGGGCCTGCCGTCGATCCAGGCGCTGTTCGACTTCGCCTATGCGCATGGCTGGCTGCCCGACCTGGAACGCCTGCTGCGGCGCAAGGCGTTGCACGCCTTCGCAGCCCTGCCCGGCGGCAATACCCTGCTGTTCCTGAACGTGGATGCGCGCCTGGTCTCCGAGCAGCCGGACCTGGTGGACGAGATCGTGACGGAGCTGGACGCCGCCGGCCTGGCACCCGACCGCTTCTGCCTGGAGATCTCCGAGCGGCAGGAGGCGGTCGCCGGCGACCGGACGATCGATGTCTGCCGGCGGCTGAAGGAGGCGGGTGGCCGCCTGGCGCTGGACGATTTCGGCCAGGGCTATTCGCGCCTGAAGCTGCTGCTGGAGCGCCAGCCCGACTATGTGAAGATCGACCGCTATTTCATCTCCGGGCTGGCACAGGCGCCGCGGAAGCTGCTGTTCCTGTCGCGCCTCGTCGACGTGATGCATGTCCTGGGGATCAAGATGATCGCCGAGGGGATGGAGACGGAAGAGGAGTTCCGCGCCTGCCGCGAGCTGGGCTTCGACCTGGCGCAGGGCTTCCTGATCCACCGCCCCTCCACCGAACCCGCCACCTGCCTGGCGCGCTACGGCCGGGTCGAGGAGCTGAACCGCCGCGAGCGCCGCAACCGGTCCGGCGATACCGGCCTGGTGCGGGAACAGGTCGAGGCGCTGCCCGCCCTGCAGGCGCGGATCGGCATGATGGAGGTGTTCGACGCCTTCCGTCAGCATCGCGACCTGACCCTGTTCCCGGTGGTCGACCGGGGCGGCGTGCCGCTGGGGGTGATCCGCGACGTGGACCTGAAGTCCTATGTCTATTCGCCCTACGGCCGCGACCTCCTGGCCAACAAGACCTACGGCAAGACCCTGCGCGACCTGACCTGCCCCTGCCCGGTGGCCGCCGTGGAGACGCCGCTGGAGAAGATCCTGGAGCTGTTCGCCCACCATGCCGAGGCACCGGGCGTGCTGATTGCGGAACAGGGCCGCTACATCGGCTTCCTGACCTCCACCGCGCTGCTGCGGGCGCTGCATGAGAAGAACCTGGCCGCCGCCCGCGACCAGAACCCCCTCACCCGCCTGCCGGGCAACCGGGCGGTCGCCGACTATGTCCGCGACGCGGCGCTGGACCGCGGCCGGGCCTATGTCCTGGCCTATTTCGACTTCGACAATTTCAAGCCGTTCAACGACACCTACGGTTTCCGCCAGGGTGACCGCGCGCTGCAGCTCTTCGCCGACCTGATGCTGAAGCAGCTGGGCCGCGACGGGGTCTGGCTGGGCCATATCGGCGGCGACGACTTCTTCGGCGGCTTCGCGGACGCGGCACCGGCGGCGGTCCGCGCCGGCGTCGCTGCCCTGCTCGCCCGTTTCCGCCATGAGGTGGAGAGCTTCTACGATCCCGACACCCGCCGGGCCGGCTTCCTAGAGGGCGCGGGGCGCGACGGCGTGCCGCGGCGCTTCCCGCTCCTGGCATGCTCCGCCGGCCTGCTGGAGCTGCCTGCCGGACGGCCCGTCCTCGGCAGCGACATCACGATGCTGCGGA